>OFEK01000563.1_pt1 | contig 37218 bp, 27 predicted proteins | sample 1521131 | NCBI WGS metagenome assembly OFEK01 (sample SAMN05720209, study PRJEB24109) | activated sludge metagenome | isolation source: Anaerobic digester | place: China | collected 2015-12-16
CAACTGATCGCTGCTAATCTCCGCAGTATTTATTACGCTGGCTGAAGCAATAAGCTTTCAGATAAGACAAGGTGTCGTGTATGTCCCTGAAACTGATGCCTGTCTCTGCTTTGATTTTGTCGTTGCGATAGGAAGCATCTTGTATTGCACTGCGGGCCATTTCACGCGTGAATTCACGTGGGCTGGCTGTCAGGAATCCACGGATCGCATCTAATAACCAGGCATGTTTCAGGATATACGAGGGAATGAGCCTGGTAGGGGCTGGCTTACCCAGTTCATCGGCCATCCATTCAAACAACTGCCGGTAGCTGCAGTTGATGCCGGATACCACGTAACGCTGTCCGGTGAGCTGTTTTTCTCTGAGAAGCAGCATGGCATCGACGACATCCCGGACATCAACAAACCCATTACTGCCTCCCGGATGGAAGCGCAACCCCTGGCGGATGGCCCGGAACAAGCGGCAGCTGGCCTTACCTTTTGGACCTGGACCAAGAATTATCGAGGGGTTGAGGATAACGGCCTTCAGTCCTTCCTCCATGCCCCGCCAAACTTCCCGTTCCGCGGCGAACTTCGACATACTGTAATGCGAATGCCGGATATCTGCCTTCCATGGCGTGGATTCGTCAATGGCTTCGTTTTCTTCAGGAGATCCTAGCGCGGCGATGGAACTGACGTGACAAAACCATTCCACACCCGCTTCCAGGGCTGCATTTACCATATTCGCGGTACCCAACTCGTTGATACGGTAGAGGTTTTTCTTTTCCCTGGTGTCGAAAGAAACCAAGGCTGCACAGTGGAATACTTCCTTCACGCCCTGCATCGCATCCTGCAGGCTGCTCACATCCTGGACATCCCCCTCAACCCAGTCAATACGGTCAAAAAGATTTTCACCTGAGGGGTTTCTCCAGCAGAAAATGCGCAAGGTGTTCTCAACAACAGATCCTTCCCTGTAAAGGGCACGGACGGGTTGTCCGCTTTCTACCAGCTTGAAAAGCAGGTGTGAACCTACCAAGCCTGTGCCGCCTGTGACCAATATCATGGTGCGAAGTTAATTTATAATCTTAACCCGTGGCAAGCTGTATCTTTGTGGCCATCTAATAAGGATTCAGTAAACTGATTTTCTATGGCCCTGAATTTCGTTGATGAGCTACGCTGGCGTGGTATGGTGCATGATATTATGCCCGGAACCGAGGAGTATGTCAAGAATGGGAAAGCCCTGGCCTATGTCGGCATCGACCCGACAGCCGACTCCCTGCACATCGGACACCTGGTCGGGATCATGATGCTGCGACATTTTCAAATGGCAGGCCATCAACCCATTGTCCTGCTGGGTGGCGCAACAGGAATGATCGGAGATCCTTCAGGCAAATCCGAAGAGCGTAACCTCCTGGATGAAGATGTTTTGCGCCATAATCAGGAGTGTTTGAAAAGACAATTGCTGAAATTCCTGGATTTCAATGCTGCAGAAAACCCTGCCATTATGGTCAATAATTACGACTGGATGCGGGACTTCAGCTTTCTAGGGTTTTTGCGGGAGGTGGGTAAACACCTGACAGTTAATTATATGATGTCCAAGGATTCGGTTCAGAAGCGTCTTGAGACAGGATTGTCGTTTACCGAGTTTACCTACCAACTGGTTCAGGGATATGACTTTCTTTGGTTATATCAGCACCATGGATGCCGTTTGCAGATGGGCGGATCCGACCAGTGGGGAAATATTGTTACCGGTACAGAGCTTATCCGCCGCAAAACCGGAGGTGAAGCTTATGCCCTGACTTGCCCTCTGATCACCAAGGCAGATGGAGGTAAGTTTGGAAAAACCGAACAGGGCAATGTGTGGCTGGATGCGGAAAGGACCAGTCCTTATGCCTTCTACCAGTTTTGGTTAAATGCCTCAGATGAGGACGCTATTAAATGGATCCGCATCTTTTCCCTGAAGCAGCGTGATGAGATTGAGAAGCTGAGTCAGGCACATATGGAAGCCCCGCATCTCCGCATCCTGCAAAAAGTCCTGGCCGAAGAACTGACGGTTCGGGTTCATTCACAGCAGGACCTTGAAACAGCGATGGAAGCTTCGGAGATTCTCTTCGGGAAGGGAACAGAAGAGGTCTTGAAACGACTGCCGGAGGAGGTGTTTTTGTCGGTATTTGAGGGAGTTCCCATGTGTGAGCTTCAACGTGAAATACTTCGCGACGGAATTCCGCTGGCTGCCTTCCTGTCGGATCATACCGGGATTTTCTCTTCAAGGGGTGAAGTGCGCAGGATGTTGAAAGACAATGGGATAATGATCAATAAGCAACGTCCTCAGGAGGAGTCAGTCATCGGTCTGGAATCGCTGCTCAACGACAGATATATCCTGGTACAGAAAGGAAAGAAGAACTACTATCTCGTGAAAGTCGTCTGATGCAGTCTGGCCCTTAACTGTCCAGGCTCCATTCGGTCCCATCCCGGGTATCTTTGATAGATACACCCAATGTTTTCAGCTGATCCCTGATCTGATCTGCCGAAAGGAAATCCTTACGGGTTTTGGCTTCTTTGCGCAATTCCAGCAGCATGGTGACCAATCCTTCGAGCAGATGGGCAGTCTGAGCTTCCTGTTGGGGTTGTCTCAGCCCGAGTATGTCGAGCACAAAGGTTTGGTAAAGGTTTTGTAAATCAATGATATCCTGGTTGCTTATATCCTCTTTCCCGTCGATCCCAAGGTTGATAAGCCTTACTGCTTCAAAAAGATGGGAGATCAGGATAGGGGTATTCAGGTCATCATCCATGGCAGCACGGCATTGTGCTGCAAGGTGTTGCAGGTTAACACTGCTTTGTGAAGCCGGTTTGATTTTCGGCATGGAAAGAAAGGCAGTATGCAGGCGTTCCATTCCTTTTTCGGCCGCCTGAAGGGCTGCGTTGGAGAAGTCGAGGGTGCTACGGTAATGGGCCTGCAGGATGAAAAACCGGATGGTCATCGGATCATAGTGCTTTTCCAGTGCCGGATGCGTTCCTGAGAAGAACTCATTGAGTGTAATGAAGTTACCCAATGATTTTCCCATTTTCTGCCCATTGATGGTAATCATATTGTTGTGCATCCAATAACGGACGGGGTCCTGACCGGTAGCAGCACACGACTGGGCGATCTCTGCTTCATGATGGGGGAAGAGCAGGTCCATACCTCCTCCATGGATATCGAAGGGTTGCCCCAGATAGCGTGTACTCATGGCGGAGCATTCGAGGTGCCAGCCTGGGAAACCTTCGCTCCAGGGGGAAGGCCATCGCATAATATGTTCAGGCTGAGCCTTTTTCCACAGGGCAAAATCTGCAGGATTGCGTTTTTCACCCTGCCCTTCCAGATCGCGGGTATTGGCCAGAAGTTCCTCCAGTCGCCGGCCTGACAGTTTTCCGTAATCATAGCTGCGGTTGTAGGCTTCCACATCAAAGTAGACGGATCCGTTTACAATGTAGGCCATGCCCTGGTTCAGGATTTCCTGCACCAGGGTGATTTGTTCGATAATGTGTCCTGAGGCCCGGGGCTCGATGGAAGGCGGCAGCACATTCAGCTGTTCCATGTTCTGATGGTAGCGTGTGGTATAGTGCTGCACTATTTCCATGGGCTCCAGTTGTTCCAGCCGGGCCTTGCGGGCGATCTTGTCCTCCCCTTCATCGGCATCGTTTTCGAGGTGACCGACATCGGTGATGTTGCGTACGTACCTGACTTTATACTCAAGATAACGGAGGTAGCGGAACAAGACATCGAAGGTGATGGCAGGGCGGGCATGTCCGAGATGGGCATCGCCATAAACCGTGGGGCCGCAGACATAAAGACCGACATGCGGGGGACTGGCCGGAACAAACTGTTCTTTTTTCCGGCTGAGTGTATTGTATAAGGTGAAGTGATGATCCATGATGGTAAATGGATTTTCTCTTGGATGAAGATGCAAAGTAACAGTTTTCTGCGGGATGAAGTCGGGTCGTTGCTGCAGCGGGGTTAACAAAAAGGCAGGGTGGTTGATGCATGACAACCATCCTGCCTTCTTGTTCGCCATTGATAATAAGATATCTATGGCTGGATTTGCCTGTTTATTTAATCACACCAAGTTCTTTACCGACTTTGGTAAAGGCAGCAACGGCTTTGTCGAGATGTTCCATTTCGTGACCGGCCGAGACCTGCACGCGGATGCGGGCGAGTCCCTTGGGAACGACGGGGTAGTAAAAGCCGATGACATAGATGCCTTCATCCAGCAGTTTGCGGGCAAAATCCTGTGAGAGTTTGGCATCGTAGAGCATGACGGCAAGGATGGCGCTCTTGGTTGGCTTGATATCGAAGCCTGCTGCCGTCATCTTTTCACCGAAATAGGCGGTATTGCGATGCAGCTTATCTTGCAAGGTACGTGTAGTACTCATCATATCAACCATACGGATACCGGCAGCGGCAACAGCAGGGGGGATGGAGTTGGAGAAGAGGTAAGGACGGGAGCGCTGGCGCAGCAGCTCAATGATTTCCTTACGTCCTGTCGTAAAGCCACCGATGGCTCCGCCAAATGCTTTACCCAGGGTACCTGTGATGACATCTACTTCGCCCCGGATATTGAAGAGCTCAGTGACCCCGCGCCCGGTTTCTCCGACTACGCCGGCAGAGTGGCATTCATCCACCATGACCATGGCGTCATACTTCTTGGCCAGTTCAACGATCTTATCCATCGGAGCTACGTTGCCGTCCATGGAGAACACGCCATCGGTCACAATCAGACGAAAGCGATGTGACTGGGCCTGTTTCAGTTGTTCTTCCAGATCCGCCATATTGGCATTTTCGTAGCGGAAACGGGCTGCCTTGCAGAGGCGAACGCCGTCGATGATGGAAGCATGGTTCAGGCTATCAGATATGATGGCATCCTCAGCGCCGAGTAAGGGTTCAAAGATACCTCCATTGGCGTCAAAGCAGGCGGCATAAAGAATTGTGTCTTCGGTTCCAAAGAACTCAGCGATCTTGTGCTCGAGTTCCTTGTGGAGGTCGGTGGTGCCACAAATGAAACGCACTGATGACATGCCATATCCATGGGTGTCCAGGGCCTGGCGTGCGGCCTGTATGAGTTCCGGATTATTGGATAATCCAAGGTAGTTGTTGGCGCAGAAATTCAGCACCTCTTTGCCGTCCTGCAGCCGGATTACCGCTTGCTGTGGACTCGTAATGATGCGTTCTTCCTTGTACAAACCGGCTTCCCGGATCGAGGCCAGCTCCTGCTGCAGATGTTCTTTGATCTTTCCGTACATATGACTAGGGGTTTAAAAATGATCTGTTGTTTGTGTTTTCACTATGCTTTCCGGGAGGCCATCTGTTTCAGTCTCAACCTCCCCGGAAATCCGCCGCAAAGATAGACATTTCGGTGCTGCAGGACTTGCCGCTGCTTATTGATTCTCTTTCTAAATAAATGTCTAATCTTTTGCCCGACACAAATTTGCTTAATTTTGCCCGTCATTGTTAATAAAATAACAAACAAATATCATACACCAATGAAAAGAATCCTCATCGTCGGCGCAGTGGGTCAGATCGGCTCAGAATTAACCATGGAATTGCGCAATCATTTCGGTAGTGAAAACGTGGTCGCAGGTGGCCGTAAGACTGCCCCCAGTGATGATTTGCTTAATTCAGGGCCCTTTGCTTTTATGGATGTGGCCGATCGTAACTCGCTGAGGGAAGTGGCAGAGAAATATGAGATTGATACGATCATCAACATGGCTGCAATCCTGTCGGCAACAGGTGAGGAGAATCCCCACCTGGCCTGGAACGTCAACATGAACGGCCTCTACAATGTTTTGGAAGTTGCCCGCGAAATGAAAATGGACCGTGTGTTGGTTCCATCCTCCATCGCTGTTTTCGGTCCTGAAACCCCCAGAGAAAATACCCCTCAGGAAACGGTACTGAAGCCCACGACCATGTACGGTGTGACCAAGGTTGCAGGCGAGCTGCTGGGCGACTATTACGTACGTCGCTTCGGACTGGATGTACGTGGATTGCGTTATCCTGGGATCATTTCGGCTGAGACACTTCCAGGCGGTGGTACGACCGACTATGCCGTGGCCATCTACTACGATGCCATCAAATACAAGAAATATACCTGCTTTGTACGGGAAGACACCCGCCTTCCAATGATGTATATGCCGGATTGCCTCAAGGCAACCCTTGACCTGCTGCAGGCGCCTTTTGAAAGCCTGAAGCACCACTGCGATTTCAATGTTGGGTCCATGAGCTTCTCTGCCGGTGAGCTTGCTGCGTCCATCAAAAAGTATATCCCTGATTTTGAAATCGAGTATAAACCTGATCACCGTCAGAAAATTGCCGACTCCTGGCCGCAGAGTGTCGACGACAGCGCTGCCAGGGCAGAATGGGGCTGGAACCCATCCTTTGATCTGGATTCCATGACCCGCGATATGCTTGAAAAGCTGAGCCACAAGCTTAAATAGAACACTACTCCTCCTGCCATCTCCTTCCATCATCAGAAGGGGTCAAAACAGGATTGCAATCTCAGATTCTTCTGACAGGCCTGACTGGTGCGCCAGTTAAGGCCTGTCTTTTTCCTTTAGCCTGTCTGATAGCGACCGTTAACTGAAAAAAGCAAACCTAAGGGTACAGGAATGTCGTAAATTTGCAAATTCTGAAACAGGGCACTATACCGGAAGACCATCACCGCATGGATTTGCCCTTTGAAGCTAGCTATGAAGAAGATCATATCATTGCCTGTCCTCCTGTTGTCCCTGCTATTGGTGTTTTCAGGAGCCCTTTACTCCCAGGATGCCAGTATCCGTGGTTTTGTCTATGAAAAAGAAACAGGAGAACCCGTCATCTATACCAACGTGTATCTTCACCGGACCTCCTATGGAGCAGGTACGGATGTAAACGGTTATTTTGTGATCAGCCGTATCCCCCCCGGAAGCTATACCCTGATGGTCACCTACCTGGGATTTGACACCCTTCAGATACCCATAACCCTCAAGCCAGGGGAATTGGTTACCAAGAAGTTATACCTCACAAAGGCGGCCTTCATGTTGGAAGGTGTGAATATATCTGCCGACCGGGAAGAAGCGCGGACCCAAACCCGGACTTCTGTTGTCATGGTAACTCCCAGGGAAATCAAGTCCATCCCCTCTATTGGCGGCACCCCCGACCTGGCGCAGTACCTCCAGGTGTTACCTGGCGTCATCTTCACCGGTGACCAGGGCGGGCAACTCTACATACGAGGCGGTTCACCCATTCAGAATAAGGTCATTCTGGATGGTATGATCGTTTACAATCCCTTTCATTCGATCGGCTTGTTCTCGGTTTTTGATACCGACATCATGCGGAATGCCGAGATCTTCACCGGTGGATTTGGGGCAGAATACGGGGGCAGGATCTCTTCCGTGATGGATATCACAACCCGCGACGGGAACAAGAAGCGCCTTGCCGGTAGGGCAGGACTCAGCACTTTCGGAGCCCGTCTTATGGTGGAAGGGCCACTGAAAAAACAGGCAGAAGAGGGTGGGGGATCCTCATCCTTCATCCTCTCCACCAAGAATTCATACCTTGAACAAAGTTCAAAGCTGTTCTACCAATATATCGATACAGCGGGCCTTCCGTTCAATTTCCAGGATATTTACGGAAAGATCTCATTCAATGGTGAAAATGGGAGCAAAGTCAACTTCTTCGGATTTAACTTCACCGATGACGTACACTATAAAGCTTTGTCGGACTATAGCTGGGATGCCTATGGCGGTGGTACCAATTTCCTGGTGATCCCCAGTGGCGCGGCCGTTCTTATCGAGGGAAATTTTGCCTATTCACAGTATAATATCTCCATGCTCGAGAGTGGCAAGCAACCCAGGACCAGTGAAATAAACGGGTTTAACGCCGGCCTGGCGTTTACCTATTTCCTTGGCAAGAATGAGATCCGTTACGGCGTAGAGATGCTGGGCTTTAAGACTGTTTTCGATTTTTTCAATTCTGTCAACCGGCAAATTTCTCAGGAACAGAATACTACCGAACTGGCCGGTTATTTAAAGTATAAATGGAACCTGGGAAAACTCCTGTTAGAACCGAGTCTGCGTTTCCAATACTATGCCAGTTTGTCAGAAATCTCTCCGGAACCTCGCCTGGCCATGAAATACCTCGTGAGCAATCGCCTGAGGTTGAAAATGGCCGGAGGTCTGTATTCACAGAACCTGTTAAGCGCGACCTCCGACCGTGACGTGGTAAACCTTTTCTATGGTTTCCTTAGCGGTCCGGATAACCTGCCCAAGAAATTTGACGGCAAGGATGTCACAAGCAAATTGCAGAAATCCAGGCACCTGGTGGGTGGCGTCGAATATGAGATCGGGAAAGACCTGACCGTCAACCTGGAAGCCTATGTCAAGCAGTTCCCGCAATTAACAAACCTGAACAGAAATAAGATCTTTGACGACAACCAGGATTATGCCACCAAACCGGAAGCACTGAGAAAGGATTTCATCATCGAAAGTGGGCAGGCCAGCGGCATCGACCTCACATTAAAGTATGATCTCAGTCGCCTGTACCTCTGGTTGGCATACAGCCTGAGCTATGTTGACCGCTATGATGGATTTATCACATATTCACCGCATTTCGACCGCAGGCATAACCTGAATTTCGTGGGCTCCTACCTTCTGGGAGAGGACATGGAATGGGAAATCAATGCGCGCTGGAACTTTGGAACAGGATTTCCCTTTACCCAAAGCCAGGGTTATTATGGAAAGATTCCTTTTCTGGAAGGGGTGAATACGGATTATATACGGTACAACGAATGGCTTGGCGTGATGTATGGGAACCTCAATGAAGGCAGGTTGCCTACTTACCACCGTCTGGATTTCACAGTAAAACGGAAGATCGATTTCAGTGAGACGACCTCACTGGAGGCCGTCCTGAGTGTCACCAATGTTTACAACAGGCCTAATGTTTTCTATTTCGACCGTATCTCCAGCGAACGGGTTGATCAACTGCCGTTCATGCCAAGTCTTGGGGTAACTTTGTCCTTCTGATCGTAATAACCACGGGGGCTATCCGGCGCAACCCCGCTTTCTGTCGTAAAGCATATACCTATATCTGCGCATATATGAGAAAACTTAGCTTGTTGATCCTCAGCCTAGCAGGGCTGATGGCATGTCAAAACAATACCAGAGAAGCAATGATGGAACCTCCTGTTGCCAAGAAAATCCAACATCAACTTACGGCCCACGGCCATACCCGCATCGACCCATATTATTGGCTCAACGACAGGGAGAACCCGGAAGTCATCGCATACCTTGAGGCGGAGAATGCCTATACGGAACAGATGTTCTCAAAAACAGGAGACCTGCGGAAGCGGCTATATGAAGAGATGGTCGCCAGGATCGAGCAGACAGATATGGGTGTTCCTTACCCGAAAAACGGCTATCTGTATTTCTATCGTTTTGAGGAAGGACAGGAATATCCCGTTTATTACCGCAGCAAGATCGGTGAGGGTCACCCGGATGAGGTTCTTCTGAATGTGCCCGAAATGGCCAAGGGTTTTTCTTATTATCATATTACCGGTTTAGAAGTGAGCCCGGATAACCGCTACCTCGCTTTTGGGTTGGATACGGTGAGTCGCCGCCAGTACATCATCATGGTCAAGGACCTGCTCACAGGCGAGATACTTCCTGATAGACTGCTCAATACGACTTCCCAGGTTGTCTGGACATCCGATAGCCGTCATCTTTATTATGGACTTCAGGATGAGACACTGCGTCCCTATATGATCCGCAGACACGTAATGGGGACAAATCCTGAACAGGATGCAGTAATCTGGGAGGAGAAAGATCCTACCTTCAGGGTGAGCCTGAGCCTGTCCCGGTCCAGGGACTATGTGCTGATTGCCTCTTACAGTACAGTTAGCACAGAATACCGCTACCTTAAAGCTGGAGACCCAAGCGCTTTGCCTGTTGTTTTCGAGCCGAGAGTCAGGGATCATGAATATACCATTGACCATGCCAGGGGTTCATTTTTTATCCGTACAAATTTGAACGCCAGGAATTTCCGGCTGATGCAATGTGGTGAGGCCCAAACATCGCGACAGGACTGGAAGGAGCTTATCCCAGGACGCGACGATGTGCTGCTGGAGAATTTTCTTCTGTTTAAGGATTATCTCGTCCTTGAAGAAAGGCGTAATGGACTTAGTCAATTGTATATCAGGCCCTGGCAGTCAGGGGATGGGCACTACCTGGACTTCGGTGAAGCAACCTACGTTGCGTATCCGGGTGTCAACGAGGAATACGAAAGTGGCCTGCTACGATATGAGTATACTTCGCTGACGACACCCCAATCAACATACGACTATGATATGACCGCACGCAGCGCCACCCTGCTGAAGCAGCAACGCGTGCTGGGAGACTTTGATCCGGCGCGGTATCATGCAGAACGGATTTATGCCACAGCGCCGGATGGTACCCGTGTGCCCGTCAGCCTGGTTTACCGCCGGGATATGCGCACGGAGGGCAGCCAGCCTTGCCTTCTATATGGTTATGGATCTTATGGTTACAGCAGCGACCCGTATTTCAGCAGTGCACGATTAAGCCTGCTGGATCGTGGCTTCATCTTCGCCATCGCACATATCAGGGGCGGCGAAGAGATGGGCAGGTCGTGGTATGATGATGGGAAGCTACTGAAAAAGATAAACACCTTTACAGACTTCATCGCCTGTGCAGAACATCTTATCGAAAACCAGTATACCAGTCCCGCTCAACTCTATGCCATGGGTGGAAGTGCAGGCGGCTTGCTGATGGGCGCAGTGGTCAATATGAAACCTGCGCTTTTTAAAGGAGTTGTGGCAGCTGTGCCATTTGTTGATGTGGTCACCACCATGCTGGATGAGTCTATCCCGCTTACAACTTCAGAATATGATGAATGGGGGAATCCTGAAAACAAGGAGTTCTATGATTATATGCTTTCTTACTCTCCTTATGACCAGGTCAAAGCACAGGCATATCCCTCTATGCTGGTAACGACCGGACTGCATGATTCTCAGGTACAGTATTGGGAACCGGCGAAATGGGTGGCTAAGCTGCGTGATATCAAGACAGATGACAATATGCTACTGCTTCATACGAATATGGAAACCGGACATTCCGGTGCCACAGGCCGTTTTAAAAGGTATGAAGAGGTTGCGATGGAATATGCCTATCTGCTGATGTTGGAGAACCGTATGCGTTAACCGGCATCCGGATCGTTTGATCCGGTGTGTAGCTTAAATCCGGTTCCGTGGACATTCATGATGGAAATGGATGGATCGGGTTTAAGATACTTGCGTAGTTTAGTGATGAACACATCCATGCTTCGTCCAATAAAATAATCATCTGTTCCCCAGATGAGCCTCAGCGCTGTCTCCCGTTTCACCAATGTGTTCTGGTTTTCGCAAAGCAGGCGGAGCAGGTCAGCTTCTTTACGCGTCAGGTTCTGGACTTTTCCCTCACGGATGAGTACCATATTGGTATAATCAAACTCGAAACTGCCTATCTGGTAAATAACGGTTTCACCATTGGCGCCAATGGCCAGGGGAGTGCGACATCTTCTAAGCACTGCTTCAATGCGCAGGCTGAGCTCTTCCGTGTGAAAAGGTTTTGTGATATAGTCATCACAGCCCAGGCGGAATCCTTTGATACGATCTTCCTTTAGATTGTTGGCTGTCAGAAAGATGATAGGGACAACCTGATCGGATTTCCGGATCTCTTCGGCGAGGGTGAATCCATCCTTCTTTGGCATCATGATATCCAACAGGCAAAGGTCAACACCGCTCCCTTTATAAGCTGCCATCCCCGACTCCCCGTCTTCGCGAAGAATCACTTCATAACCCAGCATAACAAGATAATCGACCAGCACCATCCCCAGGTTCTGATCGTCTTCCACCAACAAAATGCGAGGTTTTTTCTTTATCATAGGTCTAATTCACTGGGCAAAGCAGGTGGGCGCTGCTGCATATGCGATTCATGTTTAGAAGAACAAAAGAAAGAAGAATTCCTGAAATACATCGAATACTAATGAACAAATTAGGAGTGTTTTGCCAGGCTTGTCGGTATGATATTAATCATCCTTCATTCATCTCGTGCGGCCAGTAGACGAAAAACCGGCTGCCCTTGCCAGGTTCACTCTCCACCCAAATTTGTCCATGGTGAAGATCCACAAGTCGCTTGACATAAAACAAGCCCAGGCCAAATCCTTTCACATTGTGTACTTTCCCGGTCGGAACCCTGTAGAGCTTTTTAAAGATATTTTCCAGGTTGTTATGGCTAATACCAATTCCCCTGTCCTTGACCGATACCAGAACGCCTTCTTTGAAATCAGCCGTGGTCAGGGTAATATCCGGGGCTGTAGATGAATATTTGAGGGCGTTGTCGATCAGGTTGGCGATGATATTAGTGAAATGGATGCGGTCGGCCTGAATCACCGTGTTTTTGGCTTCCAGACAGGCCTTGACCTGACCCTGTCTCTGCGCCGCCTTGATACCGAAGGCTTTTTGCAGTTCAAGAAGAATCTCATGAATGTCGACGGATTCGGGGGAGAGCTTGTAGTTTCCCTGGTCCAGCATCGCAGCCTGCATCACCTGCTCTACCAGCTCCTTCAGCCGTTTGTTTTCATCCTGTATGATACGGGCATACTTTTCCGTGCGTCCCGGCAGTTCCCTGACTTCCGGCTTTAGTAACATTTCACTGCTGATTGAAATGGTAGCGATGGGCGTCTGGAGCTCATGTGTCATATTGTTGATGAAATCATTCTTCATCTCCGATAATTTCTTCTGACGCATCCACCCGTTGATGATATATACGAAACCAAATACAACGGCAGCCAGAAACAGGAAGGAGAGCGTTAACCAACCTGTCATTTGCTTCAATATCAATGATTTCTGAGATGGAATATGGATGGCCAGGAAATACGGATCGTCGCTGATTAGGCAGCTCAGCGATACCAGGTGCGGTGAGCTTGTAATAAGGTCTTCCATGCCTGCCTTGCTGCAAAAGACGATGTCTTTCCTGTCTGAATGATAAATCCCATAGGTGATGTCTCCCATTACCCCGAGTTCCTTCATTTCTTCAAACAGGTATGTTTCCAGCATTTCTTTCGGTACCACTTCCAGGAACATACTGGAATCGGTTACAAATGACTGCAGGGCAGTGCATGTACTGGGTTGTTCCGGGCTGCTGTCTCTCAGCAGCCGGTTCACAACACTTTTTAATCCGATCCTGATCCCATGGCTGAACTGTTCTTCTTTCAGCACCAGTGCATTTTGAACCCAGTACAGCTGCATGAAAATGATGCCGCCCAAGGCGATGGAAATAAGAATGATGAGGAGAGAAAAGGATTTCTTATGCATGCAGTTAAAGGGTCAAAAGAATAAATTATAATGGATGTTAAAAAGGCATTAACGGATTTTTAACAATTGGTTAACAACTTGACTGGTTTTCTGGTTATATTTTTGGTTCGTCAAAAGAATTGAAATTATTCACAAATAACGAAATAAAACTATGAAAAAAGTTCTTGTAGTACTCAGTCTGTTCGCATTCCTGGCAGCCAGCAGCATTTCCGTCAATACAGCCGTAGCTTCAGAACTCTCTGTTGAGATGGTAAAACTGGATAAGGATCCCAAGGCAGGCGAAAAGAAATCAAAGAAAGATGCAGCCAAGGCACCGGCTGCAGCCGAAACCAAATCAGGTGATTGTGGTAGCGCTCCGGCAGCTGCACCCAAGTCTTCCTGCTGCAAAGGCGAAACCAAGGCTGCCTGCAGTGGCCCTAAGACCACATCAGCTGCTTGTCCGGATAAAAAGTAATCCGCCGACACACTGGAATTCTTTTATGTGAAAGCCCCGGCATCCCCGGGGCTTTCGTATTTTTGTCAGGATCGTAATCATGGCTTATGGCAACTGCACACGTGATTTATGAAAAGGACCTGAGGATCACCGCACAACATATCCTGTCCGGTGACCGGATCGTAACTGACGCACCACCGGATAACAAAGGAAAAGGGGAGGCGTTCAGTCCAACGGACCTGTTGGCAACATCCCTGGCATGTTGCATGTTAACCATCATCGGAATAGCCGCGAATGAGCATGGATTCTCCATTGATGGCACCGAAGCATCCGTAACCAAGGTGATGTTCAGCAACCCTCGCCGGGTTGGGCGTATTGAAATCGTTATGACGTTTCCGGAAGTTGCCTACACCATTAAACAAAAGCGGATCATCGAGGCAGCTGCTAGAACCTGTCCTGTTTCCCAGAGCCTCAGTAAAGAGCTGGAGCAGGATATCACCTTTCATTTTCCTGAAGTACCCCAAGGACAGAAGGAGTAAAATACCAAAAGATGCCTGGAGAACAGTTTCCGATCATCATTACCACGTATGCCGGGCTGGAAAACAGTCTGGCCGAAGAGCTCAAAGACCTGGGTAGCCAGGATGTGCTCGCTGGCAGAAGGATGGTTTCTTTGAAGGGAGACATGGAAACCCTCTACCGGATTAATTATCGCTCCCGGCTGGGGCTGAGGGTACTCAGACAATTGGCTGTCTTCAACCTCACTGATCAGAATTCCTACTACGAGGCCCTGGGCTCTTTGCCCTGGGAATCATGGATCGCGCGTGATCAGAGCATCGCCATCGATGCTGTCGTTTCAGGCAAGATATTAACGCACAGTCAGTTCGCAGCGCAGCGTGCCAAGGATGCCATCGTCGACAGGCTGCGGAACCTGCAGGGCTGGCGCCCCGGTGTGGACCTGACCAGACCGGATATCCGGATCCATGTTCATGTCAATCAGGATAGCTGCCACGTTTCTCTGGACAGCTCATCTGAGCCCCTGCATAAACGCGGTTACCGTAAAGCCCAGGGAGATGCACCCCTGAGTGAGGTGATGGCGGCAGGTCTGATACACCTGAGTAACTGGTCAGGAGAAGGAGAATTCCTTGATCCGATGTGCGGATCAGGTACGATTGCCATTGAAGCTGCCATGAAGGCGCTCAACTACCCGGCGGCGTATTTTCGCAGGTTTTTCGGATTCCAGAGGTGGCCCGACTTTGAACAAAAGACATGGGACAGAATAAAGGAAGAGGGCTTGGAATCACGCATAATTGCCGATCCATTCATACGCGCCAGTGATGCTTCCTATAAGGCCGTTGCCAATGCTTCGCTGAACATTGCACAGGCCGGATTCACGGACCTCATCAAACTGGAAAAGAAGCCCTTTCAGGCTGTATTTCCACGCCGCCTGAATGGCACCATCATTACCAATCCTCCTTATAATGAACGCATTAAAAGTCAATACAATATAGAACTCTACAAGTCCTTTGGAGACATCCTGAAAACCCGCTTTAAAGGATATACGGCCTGGATCTTCTCAGGTGATATGGAAGCGCTTTCCCGCATCGGCCTTCGCACTTCTGCCCGTATTCCCTTGTTCAATGGCCCGATCGAATGTCGCCTTGCACGTTTTGATCTATTCCAGGGAACACTTGTGGCTCATAAATATGGCGATGCCTCTGATGAGAAGGTAAAGGAAAGGGTCCTGCGGAAGCGACGCGGCCACGGTAATGCCGGGGAAGGAAACAAGGAAGAAACAGACAATTTTGCCACACATGACGATTGATATCAGGAAGCTGGGCGTTCTCACTTCCGGAGGGGACAGCCCGGGTATGAATGCTGCCATCAGAGCAGTGGTGCGGACCGGAATACAAAACGGGATCGAAGTCTTAGGCATTTATCGCGGCTATGAAGGATTGATCGACGGACAGTTCGCCAGGCTCGAAAGCCACAGTGTTTCGAATATCATCCAAAGAGGGGGCACGATACTGAAATCGGCCCGCAGTCAACGATTCCGGACGCCCGAAGGTATGGAACAAGCCTATCATCAAATTGTCACGCAAGGCTTGGACGCCCTGGTGGTGATTGGCGGTGATGGTACCTTCAGTGGTGCGGAGGAATTCAACAAACGCTTTGATTTTCCGATCGTTGGTCTTCCGGGTACTATTGATAATGACCTGTATGGGACAGACTTTACAATCGGTTATGACACGGCCATCAATACTGTCGTGGATGCCGTTGATAAGATCAGAGATACAGCCAGTTCCCACGACCGTTTGTTTATCGTGGAAGTGATGGGACGCGATGCTGGCTTCATCGCGCTTAGAAGTGGTATTGCCGTGGGAGCCGAAGACATCCTCATTCCTGAAGAGAAAACCCATATCGAGCAATTATATGCCATATTGGATGCCGGCTTTCGTAAGAATAAAACATCAGCCATCATCATCGTGGCGGAAGGGGACGATGGCGGTGGCGCCTATGAGGTGTCCCGTGCCATCGAAGCAAAATATGGTCAGTTTAAAACACGGGTTACAATCCTGGGACATATTCAACGGGGAGGATCCCCTTCCTGCATGGACCGGGTATTGGCCAGCACCCTGGGTTATGAGTCGGTTTTGGCATTGCGAAGCGGGGTCAGGGATGTGATGATTGGTATGGTAAACAAGAAGATCGTCTACACACCGTTCAGCATGGCTACCAAACATCATCAACAGATCAACCGCAGCATGCTCGATATGGCACGTATTCTGTCAACCTGATACAAGGAAATCGTGTATGTGGAGGTAATACTACCGGTTCCCGTTCCGGGTTTGTTTTCCTACGCCTTGCCACAAGGCCTGGAGGTGGCGGTCCAACCTGGTATGCGCGTGGTCGTGCCTTTCGGACCACGCCGGATTCTCACCGGCATTATCCGTTTTAAGCATGATCAGCCCGCAAAGCAGGACCTTAAGGCCGTGCTTGAAATCCTGGATGGCGAACCCCTTGTATCACCCGCGCAGTTTGGATTCTGGGAATGGTTATCAGCCTATTACATGTGCAGTCTGGGTGAGGTCATGATGGCGGCCCTGCCTTCTGTATTTCGCCTGGCCTCTGAAACCACACTGGAAATCCATCCAGATTTTGACGGGAATATGGACGTACTGAACCACCATGAGCAGGTGGTGGCAGAAGCCCTGGCCATGCAGGACAGCCTGAGCCTGTCACAGGTCAGCGAGATTACCGGCCTGGGTAAGGTGGTGAACCTGGTTCGGACCCTGATTCAAAAAAGGGTGGTTCAGGAGAAAGAGATCATACAGCTTAAGTACAAGGAAAAAAAAGAGAACATATACCTTCTGCATCCGGATTTTCGTGATGAAACCGTCCTTTCGTCCTGCCTGACAGAGCTCTCCCGTAAGGCCAACAAACAAATGGAGGTGATGATGACCTGGCTTCAGGAGACCGGTGTTCCAGCAAACGGATGGGATGTCGCCCTGGCTACGGGGCCATGGATCCAGCTTCCCGGATATGCTGCCGCGCTGGTCGCACTCACCCGGAAAGGTATCCTCATCAAGGAAAGCCGGGTCGTCAGCCGGCTCGCTACCCCGCTCGCCAAGGCATCAACGAAAGATATTCAATATACTGATATCCAGCGTGAGGCCATCTCAAACATCCGGAAACACTGGGATGAGAAAGATGTAAATCTGCTGTTTGGTGTGACAGGTTCTGGTAAGACAGAGATCTATCTGCATCTGATCCAGGAATATCTCGAAAAGGGTAAGCAGATACTCTATCTGTTGCCTGAAATAGCCTTAACTACCCAGATCATTGACCGCCTGCGCCACTACCTGGGCCATCAGGTTGGGGTTTACCACTCCCGGTATCCTGATGCAGAGCGGGCCGAGATATGGCACCAGGTGCTGGGCTTTTCACCAGGAAGTACGGGGCATTCGCATCAGGTTGTGCTCGGTGCACGTTCGGCCCTGCTGTTGCCTTTCAGGGACCTGGGCCTGATCATCATCGACGAAGAGCATGATCCATCGTACAAACAGGTGGACCCCGCCCCCCGTTACCATGCCCGGGATGCTGCACTCTGGCTTGCCCGCCAGCATGGCGCCAAAGTCCTGATGGGTTCTGCCACACCCGCTGTGGAAACCTTTGCTCATGCCCTGGCCGGCAGGTTTGGACTGATCCGTCTGGACAAACGCTACCTAGACCAGATGCTGCCTGAGATATTGGTCGTTGATATCCGCGAAGAAGCCAAAAAACGCAGGATGTACTCCCTGTTTACCGGCACACTCCTCAGCCATATTGAGGAGGCCCTGAATCATAAGGAACAGGTGATCCTGTTCCAGAACCGCAGGGGATTTGCCCTCAGACTGGAATGTGATGTTTGTCAATGGATCCCGCAATGCCTTCACTGTGATGTTACCCTGATATACCACAAGAAGGAGGGACACCTGCGATGCCATTACTGCGGGTATACTCAGACTGTTCCCCAGCGTTGCCCTGCCTGTGCCTCGACAGGCTTAAAAATGAAAGGCTTCGGGACGGAGAAGATTGAGGAGGAACTGAAAGCATTCCTCCCCGATGCCCTCATTGCCCGTATGGACCTGGATACGACCCGCTCCAGGCAAGCCTATCACACATTTATTCAGGCCTTCTCAGACCGTCAGATTGATATCCTGGTGGGGACCCAGATGGTGACCAAGGGACTGGACTTCGATAATGTCAGTACGGTTGGGATTCTGAATGCTGATCATATGCTGAGTTATCCGGATTTCCGGGCAATGGAGAGAAGCTATCAACTGATGGCACAGGTGAGCGGGCGTTCGGGGAGGAAAGGGAAACGGGGCCGGGTGATCATCCAGACCAGCCAACCGGGTCAGACAGTGATTCATCAGGTGATCCATAATGATTATGAGGGAATGTTCCGGGATCAGATGACGGAGCGTGACAGGTTCAGCTATCCGCCTTTCTCCAGACTGATATTGATCCGCCTGCAACACCGGGATGCCAAAACACTTGATCAGGCAGCCGCCTGGCTGGCAGCCGCCTTACGCGATGTCCTTGGAAAAAGGGTGCTGGGTCCCGAATATCCGCTTATCTCAAGGATCAGGAATGAGTACATCAAACACATCCTTGTTAAGGTGGATCGTAAAGAATCTGTCAAAGATGCCAAACGACTTATTACGCAGTCAGTGGATGCATTGATGGGTGAAGCTTTGCTGCGAAGGGTAAGGGTTATCCTGGATGTAGATCCTGTTTAGTCTTTATCAGGGGATGATGACAAAGATGTCTTCTGAGTCTTTCTTCATATAATACCGCTCTCTTCCGAACTTCTCAAGGCTCTCCATATTGGTTTTCAGCTCCATCAGGGCGGTGCTGTCCTTACGGATCTCTTCCACATAGTACGCTTTCTCGTTTTGGAGCTGCTTCAGCTCCCAGGTGAGCTGGTATTGTGAGACGAAGTTATTCCGGTCGAAGGCAATCATGAAAACCAGGAATCCAAGGGTGGTGTACACGTACTTGTTCCGGAGGATGGAAAAGATTTTCCTGACGGTTTTCATGCCTGCAAAGATAAGGTTCACAAACCGATTTCTTCAGCCCTTTCCTGCATGGCTTCCACTGCGAGTTGGGCAAATTCAGGCAAAGGAATACCAATCAGGGTGCATTCCAGGATATGATCCCTGTTCACACTTGCAGCGAAGGCTTTTTCCTTCATCCTTTTCACGACAGACGAAGGTTTCACGCTGCGCACCTGCTTGTCAGGGTATACCAGTGCGGTAGCTGTAATCAGCCCGGTGATGGTTTCCCCGGCCGCCAGCGCATGCTGAAACCGTGTGGTTCTTTCCTGTCCTGTTGCCATCTCATTGTGCATGCGGATGGCATCAATGATTCCTGGATCGAATCCTTTCTCCTCCAGGATACGGGCCGTCAGCAAACCATGCTGATCTGGCCTGTCCGCGGTCATTTCCACATCCAGGTCATGCAGCAAACCTGCCAGACCCCATCGGGCCTCATCTTCCCCAAGATGCAGGGCCAGTTTACGCATCACAGCTTCCGACGCCAGACAATGTGCAATCATACGCGGATTGGAGATATATTCATGCAATAAGTTCAGCGCATCTTCTCTTTTCATCAGAATAATGATTATCAGTGAACATCGATACCTCTAACCATATATATAAGGTGCTCCAGGGTTTCCTGGATCCCTGCCATGTAATCTCTTACTGCGCCGGGACTTCCCGGGATAGCATACATCAGTGTCCGTCCACTGAGGCCAGCTACGGCCCGGCTAAGCACTGCCCTGGGCATCGTTGCGGCATGCCTCAAACGTATCATCTCCATGATCCCGGGGATCTCCTTGTCCATGAACCGCCGGAAAACATCAGGCGTAATGTCCCTGGGGCCTACCCCTGTTCCGCCTGTGGCAATGATAATATCCACGCCCTCTCCGATCAAACGCTGGAGTGACGCACCCAGGGTCTTTTCATCATCCGGGATGATCTCAGATGTATGACTGGCTTCCCATCCCCTGGTCTGGAAAAAAAATTCACTCAGCCTTATTACCTCCGGGCCGCTGCGGTCTTCATACTCCCCCCTGTAGGCCCTGTCGCTCAGGGTCAGGACATGCACCCTGCAAGGTTTAGGTTCAAAAATTACAGCATCACCAGCCTTGGCCTGGCCTGGCTGAATCACACGGCAGAAGATCCCTTCTTTGGGCATTACACATTTCCCCACCGCAACGAAAATGGCGCACCCGTCACCATGACACTTTTTCCCGAGCTGCGTCACCTCCAGCATTGCAGATCCGATTCTTAGACGGTCACCGGGTTTGAGGTTCATGAGGTTGAGGCCTTCAGTGGTGATATTCTCAGCAAATTCTCCGGGTTGAAATGTACGCCCGGCCTGCACACCAAAGCGCTGGATGCTCTCGATTGACAATAAACTCACCTGCCTGTGCCAGTCACCCGCATGGGCATCACTGGCAATACCCGTTTCTGTGATCCGGATATGTTCAACAGGCGTTTTAATGGTGCCTTTTTCCAGGCTGATATTAACCGACAATACAGTTCCCTTCATGATCAGGCAGGTGTTGTGTTCTGATTATGAGCCGCTTCTTTGGTTTTTTCCACAAGCCTTACCGGACCAATGACCATGTTCTTATCGACGGCCTTGCACATATCATAGATGTTCAGCAACGCAATCTGGACGGCAGTCAGGGCCTCCATTTCCACCCCAGTCTGGGCTGTGCATTTCACCATACTTTGAACATATACACCTTCCGGGATCAGGCTGGCTTTCACTTCCACCTGGCTGATGGGCAGGGGATGACAAAGTGGGATCAGGTCAGGTGTTCGCTTGGCTGCCATGATACCTGCTATTTCTGCCACGGTCAGCACGTCACCCTTGCGGATACCATTCTCGCGAATGAGCTGGATCGTGGCCGGTTCCAGATGTATCTTTCCCTCAGCCCGCGCCATGCGCTGCATAAAAGGCTTGTCACCTACATTTACCATATGTGCACGTCCCTCGGCATCGGTATGGGTTAGCTCCTTCTGTTTCATAATTATTTATGTATTGATTTTTAGCCTCCAATCCGGAAAAAGGAACCATGGTGATTATGGGTCCCGCAAGCCGGTTTATTGGCGATGGCCAAAGCATATGCTTCAGGTATCCCATGCGCTCTGATGGAATAGCCCAGGTCATTGAACAGGCAGGGCTTCAGCCATCCGTCGGAGGTGAGGCGAAGACGGCTGCATGCCTCACAATGTCCTCCTTCGCCGTTCTCCACTACCGAAAAGGTCCCGGCCAGCAAGTCCATCTGCCGGATAAATCTTACCTCGAGTCCGTTACTTTCTGCAAAGGCCCTGACGCCGGTGGCATCCTCCTCGCTGCTGTCGTGTCTGACAACACAATTCAGTTTGATGGGCCAGAGGCCTGCCTGCCGGGCAGCCTGAATGCCTTCAAATACCGACTCCAGACGGCCCAGACGGGTGATCTCACGATAACGCTCAGGATCAACAGAATCAAGGCTGATATTGACACGTTGCAAACCTGCTGAAGCCAGCGCATGGGCATACTGCGACAACAGGATACCATTGGTCGTCATGGAAAGGTCTTTAATGCCTTTCAGCGTTGAAAGCATGGCGACAAGATCCACAATTCCCTTGCGTACCAATGGTTCTCCACCAGTTATGCGCACCTTGTCTATGCCCATCTCTACACCATATCTGGCTACCTCGAAAATCTCCTCCAACCGCAAAATATCCTGGTGATGGATGAGCGGAATGCCCTCAGCCGGCATGCAATAATGGCAACGCAGGTTGCATTTGTCGGTGACGGAAATGCGCAGATAATGGATATGACGGTTAAATGAGTCGTACACGTACCAGGTCTCCTTCTTTTATCTCATGCTGGCCAATATCCAGACTAATCAGACCATCTGCCAGCACATAGGCATGGATATGGGCCGAACCATGGTATTCAACCGGACTGACCATGCCGTCTTCATCGATTCTCACCGGCAGGAAAGCCAGCCTTTTGGTTTTCCTGCGTTGTATGGTTGTTCCCATTGGCAACAAGGGAACAAGGGGCCGGAAAATATGCCCCATCATCCTGAACAGAAGTGGTTTCACCAGCAATTCAAACTGCACAAAACTGGATACCGGATTTCCGGGCAGACCGAAAACGAATTTCTCATTCCAGGTTCCAAAAAGGGTTGGCCTTCCGGGTTGAACCGCTAAACTGTGGAAATGAAGCTGCACGCCGATCTGTTCCAGGGCCGCGGGGATAAAGTCATAATCGCCGGCTGATACCCCGCCAGTGATCAACAAGATATCACATTCATGTAAAGCCTTCGAAATCATCTCGACGGAGATCTGGGGATCATCAGGAACAATTCCCAGATACTTGGCGAATGCTCCCATGGACCTGATCTGGCCTTCCAACTGGTAGGCATTGCTGTTGCGGATGCCTGAAGTTCCTGGTTTTTCTTCGGGTTCTACCAGCTCATCCCCGCTGGTAAGTATTCCGGCAACCGGACGTTTGTATACCAGTGGACGGGTTGCTCCGGTGCCTGACAGAATGGCGAGGTGCTGCGAGAGCAATCGCTCTCCCTTATTCAGGATTCGCTCGCCCTGGCGGATGTCTTCTCCCTTGTAACAGATATTCCGCGATGTGGAGGTCGGCAGAAACCGTATCCTTCCATCCGGCATGACTTCGGTATGTTCATGGATGATGACACAATCGGCACCAGCCGGAACAGGTGCTCCGGTCATAATCCTCATGCATTCACCGGTTTGCAGAACGTGTGTGGTACTAACCCCTGCCGGGATCTGTCCTACCAACTGCAGGGGAGTTGCCAGGTCATCCTGCCGGCAAGCATAACCATCCATGGCGGATTTGTCAAACGGAGGCATGTCGGTGTCAGCGAAAATGTCTTCAGCCAGGATACGGTTGAGCGCTTCACGGTAATCCGTCCTCTCGGTTGCGAGCTGTGGCTGGGTCTGACTGATGATGGCCTGTGCTTCTTGAAATGTGATCATAAACCCTCGTCTGGAAACATGAGCGATATGCATGCAAAGGTAAACATTACCGCTCAGTCCTGGCTTTCCTGCATGAGATGATCAACCAACGCAGGCACGCCCTGGGTGGCTGTTGTACGAATAATGGTCAGGTTGTTCACATAGTCCTGATGCCCGGCTTTGGGGTCTATCAGGTATTTCGGTGCCTTGTGCGGCGCTTCGAATACAAGTCCTGCCGCCGGATAGACCTGCAAAGAAGATCCGATAATGATGAAGATATCCGCCGATGCTGTCAAACGGGCCGCCGGCCCTATCATCGGTACTTCTTCTCCAAACCATACAATATGGGGTCTGAGTTGGTAGCCTTTGGGACAGAGATCCCCCATTTTCAGCTCCCAGCCTTCTATCGGCACGATGTAATCCGGGTCGCCAGTAGACCGTGCTTTGCGTATTTCGCCGTGTAAATGCATCACATGGGTTGAACCAGCGCGCTCATGGAGGTCGTCCACATTTTGGGTGATGATGCGCACATCGAAAGCAGTTTCCAGCTTAACAAGTGCCAGGTGGGCATCGTTGGGATGGACTTCCAGCAGTTGCCGCCTTCTTTGGTTGTAGAAATCCATGACCGGTTCCGGATCTCGCATGAAAGCCCCAGGGGTGGCCACATCCTCAATGCGATGGTTGTTCCACAATCCGTCCTTGTCCCGGAAGGTCTGGATGCCACTTTCAGCGCTGATACCGGCACCCGTGAAAACCACAATACGTTTCATGGCTGGAATCTATGTTTCCAGACGAAAATACAGGAATTTGGCAAACCAGATTTCCTATTCCATGATTTTCATATCATCCAGCACCTGCAGGGTGTCGCGCACAGATTGGGCACTTTCGTTCAGCATCTTCTTTTCCTTGGCATCCAGCTTGATCTCAATGATCTCGTCGATGCCGTTGCGGCCGAGCTTTACCGGGACACCAAGATAGATGTCTTTCAACCCATATTCACCGTTGAGGAACGCACAAACCGGGAAGATCCGCTTCTGATCATCTACGATGGCTTCCACCATTTGTGCAGCGGCAGCACCGGGAGCATACCATGCCGAGGTTCCCATCAGGCTGACCAGCTCACCACCGCCTTTGCGGGTGCGTTCGACGATCTTTTCAATCACATCGTTGCCCAACAACTCCGTAACAGGGATGCCATTAACCGAAGTATATCTTGGCAACGGTACCATGGTGTCTCCATGTCCGCCCAGCAGAAGAGCGTGGATGTCTTTCGGGCTGACATTCAATGCCTCGGCCAGGAAGGCTTTGTAACGACCGGTATCCAGGATGCCGGCCATTCCGAAAACCTTGTTGGGCATTTTGTTAGCAGCCTTGTATGCAACGTACGTCATCACGTCCAGGGGATTGGAAACGATGATCAGAACCGCTTCCGGGGAGTATTTGATCACCTTTTCAGTGACTTCCTTCACAATGTTGGCATTGGTCTTGATCAGATCATCACGGCTCATACCGGGTTTGCGCGGCAGTCCGGAAGTGATCACCACCACCCCTGAACCCTTGGTGCGCAGGTAATCATTGGTGACCCCGACAACCCTGGTATTGAAGTTGTTAATCGACGAAGTCTGCCAGATATCCAGGGCTTTGCCCTCTGCCAGTCCTTCTTTGATATCAACCAAAACCACCTCGCGGGCGAGGTCCTTGTGGGCAATGACGTTAGCGCAGGTCGCCCCGACATTCCCTGCACCGATAACCGTGATCTTGTTCATCATAGATGAAATTGAGTTCGTTGAATTGTTATTGTGTCCAAATCGATCGCACAAATATATCTAAAAAATTACATAACTCACTTCTCGAAATAAGATTTCTGTTGTTTCCGGGAAACAGTAGCGGCAAGTCAGGTTAACCCGGCTTGCCGCATGCTGTATTCATATTGTCAACGACCCGGATGGGTCAGAGGCATTCCTCGCTCTGCTTGCACTGTGCATCGATCACAGCGATGGTCACCATATTGACGATCTCACTCACCGAAGATCCGATCTGCAGGATGTGCACGGATTTGCTTAAGCCATTGATGATGGGCCCGATCACTTCCATACCAGCCATCTCCTGCATGAGTTTGTAAGCAATGTTACCGGCAGTCAGGTACGGGAAGATCAGCACGTTGGCGGGTCCGTCGGCGAGTTTGGAGAAGGGGAAATTTTCCCGCATGATCTCATTGTTCAGTGCCACATTGGCCTGGAGGTCGCCATCGACGATCAAATCGGGATAGCGTTCATGCAGTATTCCAACAGCCTCTCTCACCAGCAACGGAATCCTGCCTTCATTGGATCCGAAGTTGGAATAGGAAAGCAGGGCAATACGGGGTTTGATCTTGAAATTCTCCACAGCCCGCGCTGTCTGGAGTGTGATTTCAACCAGTGTTTCTGCTGTAGGGTTTTTATTGACAGTGCAATCGCTGAAGAAAACGGGGCCTTTCTTGGTATTGATGGCATACATGCCACTCACGATACTCCACTTCCTGCTACGTCCGATGATCTGAAGGGCCGGTTTGATGGTGTCCGGATAGTTGTTCGTCAGTCCGGATACCATGGCGTCGGCATATCCTGTTTCGACGAGCATCGGACTGTAGTAATTCCGGTAAACCATGCGTTCGCGGGCAGCGGATAGTGTTACGCCCCTACGCTGCCGCCTCTGGAACAGGGCCTGGGAGAAGGATTCCAGCCTTTCTTTTTCCTGGGGTGACTTGGGATCGATGATCTCAACGCCATCCAGTTCGAACTCGTGTTCCTGAATGAGGCCGCGGATAATCTCCTCATTGCCAAGTAGAATTGGGATAGCAATGCGTTCGTTCAGCACGATCTCAGCGGCTTTCAGCATTTTGTAATTTTCTGCTTCTGCAAAAACGACCCGTTTGGGGTCTCGCTTGGCCCTTGCCTTGATTTGCCGGATGAGCGGATTGGATAACCCCAGTCGTTTACTGAGCTCCTCGCGGTAGGCATCCCAATTGGTGATGGGTTTTCGTGCCACTCCGGTATCCATCGCAGCCTGTGCTACGGCTGGCGACACATGTACGATCAGGCGCGGGTCCATGGGTTTTGGAATGATATAATCACGCCCAAACTTCAGATTGGTTGTATGGAAAGCGATGTTCACTTCTTCGGGTACCGGTTCCTTGGCGAGTGCCGCCAGGGCCCGTGAAGCAGCCAGCTTCATCTCATCATTGATGGCGGTTGCCCTCACATCCATGGCACCGCGGAAAATGAATGGGAAGCCCAGCACATTGTTTATCTGGTTCGGATAATCTGAACGCCCTGTTGCCATGATGATATCATCCCTGGTTGTAACGGCATCCTCATAACGAATTTCAGGGACCGGATTGGCCAGCGCAAACACAATCGGGTCTTTGGCCATCTTCAGGAGGCATTCCTTCTTCAGGACGCCGGCGACCGAGAGACCCAGGAACATATCAGCCCCATCCAATGCTTCTTCAAGGGTATGAACATTGCGGGTCGTGGCAAACTGCTTCTTGGATGCGTTCAGGTCAGTCCGGTCGACATGGAGGACACCCTTGCTGTCGAACATGATGACATTTTCTTTCTTAACCCCTAACATAAGATACAGCCGTGTACAGGAGATAGCCGAGGCACCTGCGCCGTTGACGACGATCTTAATATCTTCAATTCTTTTGCCATTGATCTCCAGCGCATTGAGTAGTCCTGCCGAAGTGATGATGGCTGTTCCATGCTGGTCATCATGCATTACAGGGATATCCAGCGCGGCTTTAATACGGTCTTCGATTTCGAAGCATTCCGGTGCCTTGATGTCTTCAAGATTAATGCCACCGAATGTAGGTGCGATGGCAATCACTGTTTGGACGAATTTGTCAATGTCCTTTTCATTTACCTCAATATCAAAGACATCCAGGTCGGCAAAGATTTTGAACAGAAAGCCTTTACCCTCCATCACAGGCTTGCCTGCTTCCGGACCTATGTCGCCCAGACCCAGGACAGCTGTGCCATTGGAGATAACTGCGACCAGATTGCCCTTGGCGGTGTATTTGTACACGTCATCAGGATTGTCTTTGATAGCCAGACAAGGATCCGCCACCCCTGGGGTATAGGCCAGAGATAAATCACGCTGGGTGGAGTAAGGCTTTGTCGGTACGACTTCAATCTTTCCGGGACGCCCCTCTGAATGGTAGATGAAAGCGTCTTTTCTGAACAGGTTGTCCATATTATCAGGATTTTGGAGGTGAATGCTCAAACAGCAGTGGTCATAACAAATCTATAAATTATTCTGCTTATCGCATCGCATAAGGATAATTCTTCAGGGATCAGTTTACAGTGAACAGTTAACAGTGATCAGCGAGCAGCCATCAGCTTACACTGAATACTGACTACTGTAAACTGTCAACTGAATTCAGGATAATTGTGGTAAATTTGCACCCTTCAATGAAAGCATACCAACTGTAACGCGCAAGCTATGTATGAGTATCTCAAAGGGACGCTGGCAGAGAAGAATCCGGCTTATGCAGTGGTTGATTGCCAGGGAGTTGGGTATATAGTCCAGATCTCCCTCTTCACCTATTCTGCTTTGCCTGAGACGGGCTCTCCGGCGGCTCCCCAGGTGAAGCTGCTGGTACACCAGCTTGTCAGGGAAGACAGCCATATGCTGTTTGGATTTGCCTCTGAGCATGAGCGCGAGCTTTTCAGGTTGCTGATCTCCGTCACAGGGGTTGGTGCCAATACAGCCCGCATGCTGCTATCATCCCTCGACCCCGCGCAACTCACAGAAGCCATCCTTGGAGGAAATACCGCCTTACTTAGCAGTGTCAAAGGAATCGGCGCCAAAACGGCCGCCCGCATCATCCTTGACCTGAAAGACAAGGTTGGAAAATCCACTGTTCCGGCAGGTCTTTTAATCAGCCCGCACAATACCCTAAGGGAGGAAGCGTTATCTGCCTTATCCATGCTGGGATTTCAGCGTGCGGCAGCGGAAAAAGCGCTGTATAAAGTGTTGCAGGATAATGGTTTGTCTCAATCATTGGAAACAGTGATCAAGGCAGCATTGAAACTTTTGTAGGTAATTAAGGGCAGGTAAGCACAGATTCAACCGGATTGACGCATTTGGAAAGGGCGATAAAATACTTCCTTAAATTTATCTTTATCTCGTTGGTAGCAACCCTGGTTTGGGGAGCCAGACCGGCCACTCCTGCCATGCCAGCTCCGCCGCGAACCCTGGCCCCTCCCGATAGCCTCAATGACAGCATCTCCCTGCCTTATCCTATCCCGCAGCAATCTTATCCGTTTACCGGTCCCCCTGCCACCACACCCTTACACCTGGCTGACCCCCCTAATATCAAAAACTCGGTGCAGTATGACCCGGAAAACAATGCCTATCTCTTCACCCGGACGATGGGCAACCGTAACCTGGGCGGTGCGGACATGATGACGTTTGAGGAATACCTCAAATACGACATGGACCGTTCCATGCGTAATTATTGGAAATCAAGGATTCAGGCCTCAGGAACAGAGAACAGAAGCGCCCTGATTCCTCAGCTCCATGTTGCCGGTGAAGCCTTCGACCGTATCTTTGGTGGTTCTACCATCGACATCAGACCCTCCGGCGCTGCCGAACTGCGCTTTGGTGTGATCGCCAACCGCCGGGATGACCCTACCCTGGATGTCAGACAACGACGTACCGTCAACTTCGACTTCCAGGAAACCATTCAGATGAATGTGGTGGCCAAAATCGGGGATAAAATAGAGTTTACCACCAACTATAATACTGAAGCTACCTTCGATTTTGAGAATAAACTTAAGCTGCAGTATCAGGGTCAGGAGGATGAGATCATCAAACTGATCGAAGCCGGTGACGTTACACTCCCGCTCAACAGCACCCTGATCACCGGTAGTCAAAGCCTTTTTGGAATAAAGACAAGGCTGCAGTTTGGACGCCTCATGGTGACCAGCGTTTTCTCACAACAGAAGAGCGAATCTTCTACCATCACCGTTGCCGGAGGAGCTCAAACCAATACCTTCAACCTGGGAGCGGATGACTATGAAGAAAACAAGCACTTCTTCCTGGCGCAGTTCTTCAGGGAAAACTACGAACGTTACCTCTCCACCCTGCCCATCATCGGATCCCCGGTCAATATTACCAAGATAGAGGTGTGGCTTACCAATATCGGAGCTGCTGTCACCGAAAACCGCAACATCGTCGCGTTCCAGGACCTTGGCGAAATCGCACCATATAATAATAGTGTCAGCCCCATACCGGGCCTGGCTTATCCCTCCAACCGGTCTAACGACCTCATCACCCGTCTGGATACCAACCAGGTGAGACCGATCGACCAGGTTGGCAACTACCTGAAGAACCAGTTCGGTTTTACGTCGGGGATAGATTTCCAGAAAGTGGAAAGTGCCCGTAAGCTGAATTCATCAGAATACTCTTTCAACAGCAAACTGGGTTTTATCTCTCTTAATACAACCCTCAATCCGGATCAGGTTCTGGCGGTGGCCTTCCAGTATACCGTCATCGGTCTGGATACCGTTTTCCAGGTTGGGGAATTCTCAGATCAGGGGATCACCGGTGCCAACACCCTCATCACCAAGATGCTTAAAAGCACCACCCTGAGCACCCGCGTTCCGATGTGGAACCTGATGATGAAGAACGTGTATGCCATCGGCGCTTACCAGGTCAATCAGGAAGATTTTGTCCTGAATATCCTTTATTCGGGCAATGAAAATGGCGTCCCGACAGGATTCCTTACAGAAGGTCCGGATGATGTCAAGGGTATACCCCTGATCCGACTGATGAACCTGGATAACCTCGATGCCCGCCTCAACCCACCGCATGATGGGGTCTTTGACTTTATCGATGGGGCAGCGCGCAACGGTGGTACCATCAATGCAGCCAACGGACGCATTTACTTCCCTGTGCTGGAGCCTTTCGGAAGCTGGCTTCGCAACAAGCTCAAGGATCCGGCCCTCGCTGATAAGTATGCCTTCGACTCACTGTATACCCTGACCAAGACCGGAGCACGCCAGTTCCCTTCTAAAAATAAATTTGCCCTCGAAGGTTTTTATAAGTCTTCATCAGGATCAGAAATCGCCCTGAATGCACTCAATGTGCCCCAGGGCTCTGTTCGAGTGACTGCAGGAGGAATTCCCCTTACAGAGAATGTAGATTATACTGTTGACTACACACTCGGACGCGTGCGTATCATCAACGAAGGGATCCTCAATTCAGGTACACCTATCAACATATCACTGGAAAGCAATTCCCTCTTCAATATCCAGACGAAAACACTGCTGGGGACACATTTTGATTATCAGTTCAACAAGGACCTGCGGGTAGGGGCCACCATCCTCAACCTGACTGAACGTCCGCTTACGCAGAAAGTAAATTTCGGCGATGAACCCATCTCCAACACGATCTGGGGGATGGATTTCAGCTATCAGCGGGAATCCCGCTTCGTGACCAAAGTGCTGGACAAGCTGCCTTTCTACAGTACGAAAGTTCCGACCCGTATCAATCTCGAAGGGGAGTTTGCCCATTTCATCCCCGGTCATTCCAGGGCAATCGGAAAGACTGGCATATCGTATATTGATGATTTTGAGGGCGCTAAGTCAACCTATGATCTGAAGAACATGGGCCTGTGGTTCCTGGCCAGCACGCCCCAGGGACAGGTTGAAGACCTGTTCCCGGAAGCAGCGCCCAATACAGGATTGGAGTATGGATTTAACCGGGCAAAGCTGGCATGGTATGTCATCGATCCGCTCTTCTATGACAAAAGGGGTAACCTGAAACCACCCAACATCAGCAATGATGAGATCTCCAACCACTATGTGAGGAACGTTTTTGAGAATGAGGTGTTTCCGAACAAGGAGCCCCAGAATGGCCAGCCCATGAATATAGCGGTTTTCAATATGGCCTTTTACCCCACCGAAAGGGGACCCTATAATTATGATGTCAATAAAACCCTATTCTCTGAAGGGATCAATGCGGATGGAACCCTGAAACGTCCGGATTCCAGGTGGGGCGGTATCATGCGTAAAATCGATGCCACCGATTTCGAAGCGACCAATGTGGAGTATATCGAATTCTGGATGATGGATCCCTTCGCCTACGATACCAATCACAGCGGTGGTAGCCTGTATTTTAACCTGGGAGACATCAGTGAAGACATTCTCCGTGATTCCAGGAAGTCTTTTGAAAATGGACTACCTACGACTGCGGATGCTACCGGGCTTGTGGACACCACCGTATGGGGCCGTGTCCCCAATACCCAGGACATCGTCGGGGCATTTGACAACAACCCCGCTGCCAGAGCCTTCCAGGATGTGGGCTATGATGGGCTGCGGACAGATGATGAGGTTTCTTTCTTTGATACCAGCTTCCTGCAACGTATCATTCAGGAGCACGGTGCCAACTCTCCTGCCTACCTGCAGGCTATCAATGACCCATCCTCTGATAATTATCACTATTTCAGAGGAACCAACCTGGACAATGATCCAAAATACGCCAGCATTCTGGAGCGCTATAAACGCTTCAACGGACCGGATGGTAACTCGCCTACCAACGATCAGAACCCCGAATCCTATCCCACCCTGGCTACAACACTCCCCAATGCCGAGGATATCAACCGCGATAATACCCTGAGCGAGGACGAGAAATATTATCAGTACCGCATTGACCTCAGACCTGACCGTATGCGGGTAGGTCTGAACCACATCACAGATGTCTATCATGCCAAAGACATACCCCTGGCCAATGGTAAAACCGGTGATGTAAAATGGTACCAGTTTAAGATCCCTATCCGCAGCCCCGAGAAAGTGGTCGGGAATATTGAAGGATTTAAGTCTATACGCTTCATCCGTGCCTTCTTCCGCGATTTCGAACAACCCATCGTATGTCGCTTTGCTACGTTTGAGCTGGTGCGTGGCGATTGGCGCAAATACACCTACGACCTGCTTTCGCCGGGAGAGTATATTCCCAACGATAACCAGACACTGACCAGTTTCGATGTATCAACGGTCAGTATTGAAGAAAACGGGGAGAAAATCCCTGTTCCATACGTCCTCCCTCCTGATATTGAGCGTGAGGTTAACCTGGGTACCACCAATCTCCAGCAGCTCAATGAGCAGGCCATGGTGCTGAAGGTTTGCAACCTGGAGGATGGCGATGCACGGGCTGCATACAAAACCGCTGATTTTGACTTCAGGCAGTATAAGAAGCTGAAGATGTTTATCCATGCCGAGAAATCGGTTGGTAACCTTATTGATGACAATGCCACCCGCTATGCCGACGGTGCCCTGAGCGTTTTCATCCGCATCGGTGCCGACTTCGACCAGAACTACTACGAATACGAGATCCCGTTGGTCTTCACTGATTGGTTTGAGAAAAACGAGGACGCCATCTGGCCCAGACGAAACAACCTGGACCTGGAGCTGGCCAAGCTCGTCGATGCCAAGCAGTCCAGAAACAAAGCCATGCGCGAGCCGAATTCCACGATGACTTACAGCACTCCCTATATTACCTATGATGGTGACCGGCGGATTACTGTAGTCGGGGCGCCCAGCCTGAGCGATGTCAGAGCCATCATGATCGGCGTGCGGAATCCGAAAAGGAATAACCTGAACCCAGGCAATGACGACGGCTTGTCGAAGTGTGCCGAGATATGGGTGAATGAATTAAGGCTGACAGACTTCGATGAGTCCTCGGGGTGGGCCGCCACAGCCAGGATGAACGCCATGCTGGCCGATCTTGGTAATGTCGTCCTCAGTGGATTACACTCTACCCCGGGCTTTGGCTCCATTGAGAAGAAAGTCAATGAAAGGGCCATGGAAACCACCACCCAGTTTGATTTTGCCACCAACCTTGAGCTGGGCAAGTTCTTCCCTGAAAAACTGGGGCTGAAGGTACCCATGCATTTTGACTACAGTGAGACACGCATTTCTCCGAAATATAATCCTCTTGATCCGGATATTCCATTTAAGGAAGACCTGAGGGAGACTTATGACACCAAAGCAGAGCGAGATTCTGTAAGGGCCCTGGCGCAGGATTTCACTCGCCGCAAAAACCTGAACTTCATCAATGTTCGCAGAGAGAAGGTAGGCGCAGGCGGAAAGAACCGCATCTATGGCATCGAGAACTTTGACTTCACTTATGCCTATTCTGAAATCTTCCATAGAAATATTGATATTGAATACGATTTCAAGAAAACATACCGTGGGGGAATGGGATATAATTTCACCAATAACCCCAAGAATGTCAGGCCTTTTCAGCGCTGGAAGCTTGTCAGCAAATCGCCAGCCCTCAGGCTGATCAGGGATTTCAATTTCTTCTATGCTCCCAAGCTCATTTCTTTCCGGACCGACCTTAACAGGGAATATTCTGAAAAACTGTTACGGAATAAGAGCCAGGCCCTGGTGATCCTCGAGCCCACCTATCTCAAGAAGTTTGATTGGCGGAGGATCTACGATGTGAAGTTTGACCTGACGCAGGCCTTACGTGTTGATTTTGTTGCCAATGCGAATGCTTATGTGGATGAGCCACCTGGTGTCATTGACAGGAATGCACCTGATTATACCATGATGCGCGACTCAATCTGGGAGAGCATCATGAATGGCGGCAGGATGCAGAATTACAATCAGTCCCTGAACGTCAATTATAATGTGCCTATCAATAAGCTTCCGCTGCTGGGATGGACCAATGCTTCTATCCGCTATGGGGCTGATTACCGCTGGACCGCTTCTGCCATTTCGGTGCAGGAGATTCTGGGGAATACCGTGGAAAATGCTGTGAACAAACAGGCCAACCTGAACTTCAATTTTACTACGCTTTATAACAAGGTTCCTTTCCTCAAAGATTTAAATACGCCACCCTCACGTCCAGGCCAGCCGCCCGGACGTCCGGCTGCTTCCAGGGAACAGCCGTCAACTGGCAAGGAACCTGCTCCGGCTGAAGAGAGTCAGGAAAAGCCCAAGGTGAACTATGGACTTGAAGCTCTCAAGGTAGTCGGACGCATTGTAACCGGCGTCAAAAATGCCTCTGTTTCGTATACCGAAGGTGCCGGGACAGTATTGCCAGGATTTATGCCCGAGCCGGATTTCTTTGGTAACAACTGGTCTCTGGATGCGCCCGGATTGGGCTTCATCCTGGGGAGCCAGGCCGACATCAGACCGACAGCCGTTTCCAACAACTGGCTTACACGCGATACCCTGCTGAATACGGCGTACATGACCAAGATCAACCAGACACTCAATGCCAGGGCCACGGTTGAGCCATTGCCGGACTTGCGAATTGAGCTAACGGCCAACCGAAACTATGCTGAGAATCACCAGGAGTATTTCACGGCCAATGCAGATGGAGTGTTCACCGCAACGGCGGCTCAGACCACAGGTAGCTTCAGCATCTCCTTTATTACCTGGAATACCGCATTCGAAAAACAGGGAGATGATCATAAATCCAAGAACTTCCAGAACCTCAAGGATTATCGTCAGCAGATCGCATTCCGCCTGGCAGGTCTGAACCCGAACTGGGATGGCACCATCGTGGATTCAACCGGATTCCCCCAGGGTTATGGACCTACCTCACAGGAAGTTCTCATTCCATCGTTTATTGCTGCCTATACAGGTCGTTCTCCGGATGTCATCGGCCTTGAAACCTTCCCCCGCATTCCCATCCCTAACTGGCGTATAACCTATGGTGGGCTCAGCCGGATACCCTTCCTGAGTAAATTCCTGAAATCGCTCAATATATCCCATTCATACAGAAGCACATACAATATCGGAGCTTTCCAGACAAATATCCTGTACAAGGAAGCGGGTGATTATCCCCTCGCAACCAACGATATCAACAACTTTATCCCTAAGTTTGAAATCGGACAGGTGTCTATCAATGAGCAGTTCGCTCCCCTGATCAACTTCGATATGCAATGGCATAACAGCTTGCTTTCCAGGGTGGAAATCAAGAAGTCCAGAAGCCTTTCCCTGAGTTTTGTCAATAACCAATTGACAGAAGTGATCAGTAATGAGTTTATTCTCAGCATGGGTTACAGGTTTAAAGACGTACAATTTACGATCACACCATTGGGTGGTGGCGGACGGAAGCAGCGGCTCAAGAGTGATCTGAATATCAAGGCCGATGTCACCATCCGCACGAATAAAACCGTTCTGCGCAGGGTTGATGAAGATGTGGAACAGGTCTCCAGCGGCCAGCGCAATATTGGCATCAAGACCTCAGCCGAATACCGTATCAACGAAAGAGTTGAAATGCGTCTGTACTACGAGCAGAATATCCTGAACCCCTTCATCTCCTCTCAATTCCCCAACAGCACCACCAATGCAGGGATCAGCCTGCGCTTCTCCCTGGCCCAGTGATATCTGGATATAATTTAGATAATTTCGGCTGATTCTTTTCCGGGTTCCCAATTGTACCTATATTTGTGGCAGCCATGGCAGGCTCTTGCTTTTTGCAGGGTCGATGGCTCACCAGTCAGTGCAGGATAACCAAAAACCAGTGATATGATCATTCCGGAAGAACTACGCTACACCAAGGATCACGAATGGCTGAGAGTTGAAGGAGAAGAAGCCGTGATCGGAATCACCGATTATGCCCAGGGTGAGTTAGGAGATATTGTGTTTATCGAAGTGGATGTTGAAGGCGAAATTCTTGAAATCCATGAAACCTTCGGTACCATTGAGGCCGTTAAGACGGTATCTGATATGTATATGCCTGTCGGGGGAGAGGTTCTGGAACTGAATCCCGCCCTTGATGGCAACCCGGAGCTCGTGAACAAAGATCCTTTTGGAGAAGGCTGGATCATCAGGATCAGGATGACCAACCCTGCAGAGGTAGAGGGCATGCTGACCGCTTCCGCATACAGGGAACTCATCAAGGCCTGACCCGGCATCAGGTAAACCCAGAAAAAGGCATACCTGAGGATGGACATAAAGCATTACAACATCGGGAGCATTTGTACGTTCTTACATTAGTGCATGAATGTGTAAATGATTATCTTAGCCACCGCAAAAACCAGTATCACATAGCTTAAAGCCTGTTAATATGGATAAGCGCAAGACATCTAAAGCCGACCTTGAAAGCAAGCGTGTTGTTTTCATTCAGTTGGGTTTGATCCTGGCCCTCGCTACAACCCTGGCCGCCTTCGAATGGAGGTCTTACGAAAGGGTTGAGTTTGACCTCGGACAGCGTCAGGCTGTTGAGGTGATGGAGGAAGTCATCCTTCAAACCAAACAGGAAGTGAAACCCCCGCCACCAACACCTCCGCCACAGACAACCATCCTGAACATCGTTGAGGACGACGTGGAGGTGGAGATTGATATTGAGATCGATGCGGAGGCGACCCAGAAAACGGAGATTCAGGCCTATGTTCCTATTCAGATAGAAGAAGAAGAGAGTGGTGAAACGGAGATTTTTACGGTTGTTGAGGAAGCCCCTGGTTTCCCGGGTGGTGATGTTAAGCGTATCCAGTTTCTCCAGGAAAATATCAGGTATCCCCAGATGGCCCGCGAAAGCGGTATTCAGGGAACGGTCTTCGTTACCTTTGTCGTTGAAAAGGATGGTTCAGTGACGGATGTACGCGTCCTTCGTGGTATTGGTGGTGGCTGCGATGAAGAAGCCATACGCGTTATTAAAGCCATGCCCAAATGGAATCCCGGCAAGCAACGTGGCAAGCCGGTGCGTGTCCAGTTTAACATGCCCATCAAGTTTACCTTACAGGGATAAGGAATTCAAAAAGCCCGGCCATTTCATCGCCGGGCTTTTTTTTGCCTTTGTCTGAAAAAAACCATCCTTTCCCTGAAAGACTATTACATTCTGACGCGGCATGGATATATCTTTGATGCTAAGCTGAACGGGCTTA
>OFEK01000569.1_pt1 | contig 36532 bp, 29 predicted proteins | sample 1521131 | NCBI WGS metagenome assembly OFEK01 (sample SAMN05720209, study PRJEB24109) | activated sludge metagenome | isolation source: Anaerobic digester | place: China | collected 2015-12-16
CTTTTTTGCCGTTATATACAGCGAGTACCTCATAGCCTTCCTTCTCCATATAAAGTCTTATAAGCTCACAAATATTTACATCATCATCTATCACTAGTACTTTAGTTTTATTAATCATATTAAAGCTCCTTTATATACTTTCTTTGTTTTCTGCTCTTATTAAATCTATTATATCATTTTCTTTCAAAATTTTAACTAATTCTTTTATATTAGCTATAGAATCTTTAATAATGATTCCTCCCCTTGCTAAATCGACAACCTGATGAAAATCGGAACCAGATATCATTCTCAACTGGTTTTCTATTGCAAAATTATATGCCAGATCATTTTGTGAATTATGTCTCGGGTTTCCGTTATATGCTTCAATACCATCAAGCAGTTCAGGTTCTTCAATAGTTTGCCCTTGCCTATAAGGGTGTGCCTGAAAAATTAAAATATTTTTATTTGACATATAAGATGCATTTGATATAAAATTTCTGAACTCCCCTAGGGTTAAGTTGTAAAGCTCCGGGTTATCTCTTAAAAACTCTTCATCTATTCCATAAACCAAATAATCGTTTGGATTATCGTTAAACCTTATTTCCATACCCAAAAGTACATTCAAACCTATACTGGCACCTTCTTTTAAAGCTTTTTTATACCCCTTCAGGTAATCTTCAATTTTCATTTGCCAATTACCGCCCGTGCTTCTATCAAAAAAGCCTTTATAATAATGATCTGTTATTACTATTCCGGCATATCCCGCTTCTTTATACAATTTGACTACATCAATTGCATCTACCTTCCCACAAGGGCTTGTTTCAGCTGTGTGTACATGAATATCATATTTGTTCATATTTATGTTCCTTTCAATGTAATATATAATTTGCAACGTTTTTTCTTGACACATTTTTAATATTTATGATACTATTAAATTGTGAAAATGTAAATGCAATGAAAGGGAAAAGTAAGTTGTAATAATCTTCACAGCGAATCGGGGATGGTGAAAGCCCGGTAGTAAGTTGCAATTGAAGTTCTCCCTGGAGCTGTTGGCTGAATTTATATGTAATACTTGTAGGCCATACCGGAGGTTCCGCCGTTAAAAGGAAGAATGTATCGGATTTGTTCCATAACAACGGCTTTTTATGCTTGTTTTTCAAGTATAATTGCTGTTTTCAGGTACTGTCCCGTACATTAATTGAGCGGGCTTTTGCCAATTTGGGTGGTAACGCGTGGAATATACACTCCTCGTCCCTTAACAGGACGGGGAGTTTTTATTTTAATGTGTACAATACCCATAAGCAAATTTATGCTGAGTTAAACCAATAATACAGATATTTTTATATTTCAGGAGGTTTTTTGTATGATAGTTGTAATGAGTCAAAACGCTACAAAAGAGCAAATTATAAATGTAGAAAGAAAGCTCCTAGAGTTGGGTTTCTCAACTCACCCCATCTATGGAGAGATAAAGACGGTTATTGGCGCAATAGGAGATAAGCTTCTGCTGAATACACAAGCGATAACCACTATGCCCGGTGTGGAGAATCTTGTTCCAATAATGAAACCTTTCAAACTTGCCAGCCGTGAATTGAAACAGGAATCAACAATTGTTGAAGTTGGTGATGTGAAAATCGGAGGTCCGGAAATTATTGTCATGGCCGGTCCCTGTGCTATTGAAAACGAAGAAAGCTTCATGGATACTGCATTTAAAGTTAAGGAGACAGGTGCGAAGATTTTGAGAGGAGGAGCATTCAAGCCTCGTACTTCACCGTACTCATTTCAAGGTTTAGAAGAAGAAGGTCTGAAAATAATGGCTAAAGCCAGGGAAGCAACTGGGCTGAAAATTGTAACTGAAGTAATTGATACCCGAGATGTGGAAACAGTATCATTTTATACTGACATAATTCAAATTGGAGCTAGAAATATGCAGAATTTCAGGCTTTTGCAGGAAGCAGGTTCTACAGGAAAACCAATACTGCTTAAAAGAGGTCTGGCAGCAACTATTGAAGAGTGGCTTATGGCAGCCGAATATATTCTATCCTCCGGAGATAGTAATGTTATCCTTTGTGAAAGAGGAATTAGAACTTATGAGACAGCAACACGGAATACTATAGATATGAGTGCAATTCCTGTAGTAAAAGAGCTTTCTCATCTCCCTATAATTGTTGATCCAAGCCATGCCACAGGGACATGGAAATACGTGGCACCGCTTTCAAAAGGCGCAATAGCAACTGGTGCAGACGGGTTAATTATTGAGGTGCATTCAGATCCAACTTGTGCACTGTGTGATGGTCCGCAATCATTAAAGCCTTCTAAATTTTCCCAGTTAATGGAGGAACTGGAGCCGGTGGCTCTGGCTGTGGGACGGAAATTGCGATGATGATAAAGCCCGGGGACACTGGGCGCATATTACATTTCTTCATAAATAAAAATGAGCACGGTGTCCCCAATAAATTACCGTTCACTGTAAAGCCTTATATAAATCTGTTGGTAGTTTCTTACTCTTTTTATGAATGTATCAGTTTCCCTGAAAGGTATTACATCCAGCTTTTTACCTGTTTTACTATAAGTATTGTTCCTAAGCCACTCATTTACATTACCGCTGCCACCATTATAAGCTGCTAAAACCAGATCAATGTCGTTTTTAAACTCAACCATAAGCTGTTTTATATACCAGCATCCGATTCTTATATTTGTTTCAGGATCATAAAGATCCTCTATTTTGAAAGATTTAATGTCCATACTTTCAGCTCCCCACTTGGCGGTGTTTTCGGTGATCTGCATTAAACCCATAGCATCCTTTTTAGATTTTGCATAAGGGTTGAAACTGCTTTCAGCTTTAATAACTGCAAATACAAGATACGGATCGATTCCATTAAACTCGGAATAGCTGAAAACAAGTTCCTGATATTTTAACGGGTATATTCTTTTAATAATGGTAGTAGAGTTGTTTATAATTAATACTATTAATAAAAATACAACAATTATATAAAGTATGTACTTGTATTCTTTTACATTTATTACATTTATGTTAATACATCTCTTTTTATTATTCAAGTCCGATCAACCCACCCAAATCATTTTTGCGTTGTATATATTCGAGATAAACTTTATCTACTAAACCTATCTCAGTTTCTTTATATTTTCTAAACCTGCCCTAATTTCTTTTGAACATAAAGCCTGGCTATGGTACCTTCCAGCTCTTCCAATGTACCATTATTGATAATAACCTCATTAGCCAGCCGCAAGTACTCTTCATCACTTTTTTGGGATTGAATCCTGTTAACTGCCTCTTCATATGAAATTTTATTTCTTTCCATAACTCTTTTTATTCTTGTTTCCTTATCCGCAGTTACAACCCACACTTCGTTAACAATATCAAGGAAGCCATGTTTAACAGGTATAGGTACATCCAATACGGTAAAACTGGTTTTGTTCTCATATCTTAGTTTTTCAAGATGTGAAATAAGCCTTTTTACTACATATTTATGCGTGATTGAATTCAGTATATCAAGCTTCTCTTTATCGACAAACACAATTTCCGCAAGTTTTGTTCTGCGGAGTTCACCATTATCATTTAATATTCCCGGGCCAAAATAATCCACCAGCTCCTGCAGAGCAGGTTCACCCTTGGCTGTTATTTCCCTGGCTATTTTATCAGCATCAATTATTTCAGCTCCCAGGTCACTTAAAATACGGGTTACCGTGCTCTTGCCGCTGCCAATCCCACCTGTAACTCCAATAACCTTCACTATATTTCACCCTCTTATGCAATGTATTTCACCTATGTTTCTGTTTCCTACTTTGTCTCGTACCAGTTTTCTCCTGTTTTGATATCTGCCTTTAAAGGTACATTAAGACTTACTGCTGTTTCCATGCATTCCTTTAATATCTTTATCACTTCATTTTTTTCATCTACATGGGTTTCGATAATTAATTCATCATGCACCTGCAATATTAATCTTGACTTCATGTTATTTTCTTTTAACTGATTGTAAACTTTAACCATTGCTATTTTTATGATATCCGCTGCGGTACCCTGAATGGGAGCATTTAAAGCAACACGTTGTCCAAAGGATCTGATGTTGAAATTTTTTGATAATAACTCAGGTAGATACCTCCTTCTATTGAACAAAGTTGCAACATATCCCTTTTCCTTTCCCTCATCAATAACATCCTTCATATATTTCCTCACACCCGGATATTTATCCAGATAGTCATCTATATATTTCCTGGCTTGTTTTCTTGTAATCCCCAAATCTTTTGCCAAGCTGAAATCTCCTATTCCATAAATTATTCCGAAATTTATAGCTTTAGACCTGGACCTCATCAATGGTGTCACCTGATCCAGAGGAACATCAAACACTTTTGAAGCAGTTGACGCGTGAATATCTTCATTGTTTATAAATGCAGATATAAGGTTCTTATCACCGGATATATGCGCCAGAACTCTTAGCTCAATTTGTGAATAGTCAGCATCTGTAAGAATATATTCCTTGCTTGATGGAACAAAAACCTTACGGATTTTTCTTCCCATCTCTAATTTATATGGAATATTTTGCAAGTTGGGCTCGGTACTGCTTATTCTTCCTGTTACTACAACAGTTTGGTTAAAGCTGGTATGGATTTTATCAGTTCTTTCATTTATTACGCTAAGCAGACCATCAACATATGTGGATTTCAACTTCATAAGCTGCCTGTACTCCAGAATGGAAGAAACTATGCTATGCATTGAAGCCAACTGTTCCAGGACCTCAGCATCTGTAGAATAGCCGGTCTTTGTTTTCTTTATAACCGGAAGTCCGAGTTTATCAAATAATATTGCTCCTAACTGTTTAGTGGAGTTTATGTTAAATTCCTCACCTGCCAGGCTGTATATTTCTGATGTTAATGTGCCAATCTTTTCATCAAGCTCAACAGAAAATGTACTCAGTTCATCCTTATTTATCTTAAATCCGTAATATTCCATGCTTGCCAGCACCTCAACCAACGGAAGCTCAATTTGATAATACAGCATTTCCTGTTGGTTTGACCGGATTTCTTTTTCTAAAACCTGCTTAAGCTCAAGTATTGCTTCAGAGTAGCCTGTAGCAGCCCTTGCAAGATGGTTGCATGGAACCTCTCTGTAGCATATCTGATTTTTTCCTTTGCCTGTTAACTCTTCCAAATGCTCAATCTCTTTTTTAAGATAATCTGCAGTTAATTCCGATACCATATAAGTATTCCTTGAAGGATTTAAAATATAAGCAGCTATCATAGTATCAAAAGCCAGACCTTTTAAGCTTATATCTCTGCATTTCAAATATAAGAGGAGATTTTTTATATTGTGCCCGATTTTTTTTACGGATTCATCCAAAAATATATCTTTAAATTCATCTATAAAATTTTCCTCATTTATGTCTTCTGTAAGTTCTACATATGCAGAATAAATTCTGCTGCTTTCCTTCCATGATAAAGCAAATGCTGCTAATTCCCCGACCAATTCACCTTTTTCAGGAGTTTTCTCTAATATATGGGATATCCCTATTTCATTGCAGGACAATAATCTGCTTCGCAGTTCAGCTAAATCACCGGCATTTTTAATATAAATTATTCTTTTCAAGTTATTCTGCTGATCATTATTTGATACTTGGCTATTTTCACCCTGACTATTTTCGTCATTACTATTTTCGCCAGCTTTTTCCATATAAGTAATACCAGTATCTTTATTCTTTGAATCCACGGAATGAAGTCCAAGCTTTTCAATTAAAGATTTAAACTCCAGTTTTTTAAATAATTGATAGAGCCTTTCAGTATCATACCCACGTATTTTCAAATTATCAATCTGGCATAATTCCTCTGGAACTTTTCTTTCTATAGTGGCAAGCTGCCTACTTAAAAACGCCATGTCCCTCCCTGTCTCAAGCTTCTCTCTTACGCCTTTCTTATCTACTTTATTAATGTTATTATATATCTCCTCTATACTTCCAAAATTTCTGATAAGCTCCAGGGCAGTTTTCTCACCTATCCCCCGGACCCCGGGAATGTTATCGGAGGGATCTCCCATTAAGCCCTTAACATCAATAAATTGGGTTGGGGATATACTGTATTTTTCATAGAAACTACTCAAATTATATTCTTCCGTATTTGTTTTCCCGAATCTGGTAGAAGGAAGCTTAATGCGAGTTTTTTCGGATATTAGTTGCAATGAATCTCTATCTCCTGTAACTATTACTACATCCATTCCTTTATCTTCTCCACATCTGGAAAGCCACCCGATAAGGTCGTCAGCTTCATATCCTGAATACTCAACTCTTGTTATATTCATGGCATCCAGCACATCTTTTAAAACAGGCATCTGCACAGCCAGTTCATCAGGCATACCCTTCCTGTTAGCCTTATATCCCTCATATTGGTCATGTCTGAAAGTGGGTGCTTTCATATCAAATGCCACACAAATATACTGGGGCTGTTCTTCATCCTGATACTTAAAAAGTATATTTAGAAATCCATATACGGCATTTGTATAAAGGCCGTATGATGTAGCCAGTAATTGCGAGCCCTTGAGTCCATAAAATGCTCTGTTCAATATACTGTTGCCATCAATTAACATTAGTTTTTTATTATCCATTTTTTTGTATACCAATAACCCTTTCTACCAAATTATATTAATAACGAAAATTTATATTTGACAGTGTAATCATATCTACATCTTACTATATGTTGCAAAAAATTTAGTATCCGTCTTTCAATATTCTACACAAAAAAACAGCAACCGTAAATGGCTACTGTCTAATATTTCTGATATTCTTGCTATTTCTTGCTATTTCCTAGTGAGGTTAATTCTAATTTCAGCAATATATTCAGTATTCTGCAACAATTCCTCAATATTATTCAGAATTTCATTTCTATCAGCTATCAACTTTTCAGTGTCAGATTGGCTGGAGCTGTCGCTCTTTTCCTGTGTTGCAGAAATTTGTTTATTTATTTCAAGCAGCTTTGTGTTTAACTCATCATACTTTAATTTAATTCCATCATCCCAAATAGGTTCTTCACAATCTACCTGTGCATTTAACTCATTCTTACTATAAATAATTGCATCAATTAAGGGGTTCAAGTTAATCCCTCGCATATTAAGCTCCACAAGAGCAAAGGTACTTTCACCCTCCCTAGCGGATTCCTCACTTTTCTCATTATATTCCTTGAATATCATATTTCCTTTTTCTTCGTCTGAAAGCAATCCGCTTTCCATAATAACAGACCTGACCTTCTCCTGCTCTGCAGTATTACCTTCTATCAAAACAGAAACTTTAATTTTGTTATTCCCAAATAACAACTCATGCTCCTGTAAATTCTTCATACACGCACTTTCAGTGCTCATCATTATTGTAACATTTGAATCTTCAATACCCCGAACTGAACTAAGCTTTATGTCGCTTTCAGAACCTGTATTAGTTTCAGGAACCATATCAGTTTCAGACCCTTTATCTGCTTCAGATTTTCCATTAGCAGATTGAAAGTCATCTGCAGTAAAGCTTTTAATATTGCTTTTATCAGTGGCATTCTTGTCATCAAGTACTCCGGTTTCAGATCCTTCTATGCTGTTTTTTTCTTTTGCTTCTTTATCACTATATTTCAACAACTCACTGCTATCTTTTGACCTGGCAGTACCTTCTGTGAACATAATACCTATATCCTGTTGGTCAATAGGTTTTTCAGAACTACCTGCTCCTTTAAAGTCACCCTTTATCATTGCAGTTGATTTATTTTCAACCAATTCATTAGCAGCAGAGCCAATTGCTACAGAATCATTTGCTGTAGAATCATTTACTGTAAAATCATTAGAAGATGACCTGGTTTCAATAGATTCACCCTCAGCAGATTCATTTAAAATCGAATCTTTCGCCATCAATTCTTCCGGCACTGATTTACTCATTTTTGTACTATTTTCTAATTTAGCAATTTTATTTCTATTTAAAAATCCATTGAAAAATATTCCCTTCAAGGCAAAAATAACCAGTGCACCTGCTGCAACAGTTGATAAAGCTTTTAAATAACTATTCTTTACAGTAAATAGTTTTGCCGGAAGCCATTTTCTCCCATGTAATTCTTCCTCTTTTACTCTGACAAGTTTTTGATGCAGCTTTTCACTAAAGTCTTCAGGAAGCTCAGCTTCAGGAAGACTTCTCAGCATATTCACAACTTTTATAATATCCTGCATTTCCTCCCTGCATGAAGAGCAAATGCTAATATGTTCTTCAAATTCAATCCGTGCTCTTTCATCCATTTCATTATCTATATATGATGCCAGCAAGTTTTTTATTTGACTGCAATTCAACATCTCCAACCCTCCTTCCCTTATTATTTGACGTATTCTTTATCCCAAAGTTCCTTTTTATTTTTAAGTATTTCTTTTAGTATATTCCTTGCCCTATTTATCCTTGATTTAACCGTTCCCTGCGGACATTTTATTATCTCAGCTATTTCATCGTAACTAAACCCCTGTATGTCTCTTAATATAATCACTTCTTTATGCTCTGCAGATAATTCTAAAATTGCATCATTTACAACTTTTTTCAATTCTTTTTTTTCAGCTATTACATCCGGTGATGGACTTTCATCAATAATCTGACGTACTACCCCTTCACCATCATCAAGGTGAATCTCTTCATCAATAGATATGACATTTTTATTTTTTCTTTTTCTTAGTTCATCCAGACAAACATTGGTTGTTATCCTGTATAACCATGTTGAGAATAATGATTGGCCTTTAAAGCTTTTAATAGACTTAAAAATTCTTATAAACACTTCCTGCGCCATATCACTTGCATCCTCATAATTTCCGAACATACCCAGAGCAATATTGAAAACTTTTCTCTGATAAGCTTCGATCAGCTTTTCAAAAGCTTCAATATCACCATTTTGGGATTTCTCTATTAAAACTTTTTCATTGTTCTCCATCGGGTTACCCCCTTTATTTTTACAACGGGGAAGTATAGATTCCCTTTACTCATTATACATTGTCTTTAAATTTTTTTAAACAACTAAAGTAAAAGTATAAAATGTATGGGTGCATTTGTCAAATCTGGAGAAATATTTACCATGGACTATTGTTACAGTGCTCTTTACCAATATTTCCTTCAGACAAATTAAATGTACCCTAAATATATAACTTATGATAATTTTTGCGAAAAATAGTGTATAATTATGTTATGATAAATACAATTACTACTTTGTTATGTTGCAAGATGCTATCAAAAATTATCCCGGTAGACATCGTTTTCCAAATTGGCATAGTAGTACTTATATACATTTATACGTGGTGTTGGAGGATTTTGTGGAAATAATGAATAAAATCAGGTTAATATTGGCAATATTTGTTTCCAGACTGACTATGATAATTTGCAGGCTCACAAATCGCGGGGGAACAGCTTTACCTGGTAAAATAGCCTTAAAAATATATCCTGGTATACTTGGGGAAATTACCAGATCGTTTAAAATAATTACTGTGACAGGGACAAATGGTAAGACCACAACTACGGGAATAATTGCTAAAATACTGGAGTCCGCTGGTATAAAATACATTTCAAATAAATCAGGCGCAAATCTTTTAAGCGGTATAACCGGAACTTTTGTTAGTGCGGTAAATTTTTTGGGTCAGAGTACCTGTTCAACTGCACTGATTGAGATTGATGAAGCTGTGTTAAGCAAAATATCCTTTCATTTTAAGCCTGATATCATCGTCGTAACTAATTTTTTCAGAGATCAGCTGGATCGTTACGGAGAAATTTATACAGTGCTTGAAGGCATAAAAAATGCTATAAATAATTTGCCGGAATCCCTGCTAGTTCTAAATGCTGATGATTCACTTTGTGCAAGTCTTGGCAGAAATGTAGTAAACAAAGTGATATACTACGGCATAAATAATCCAGGCATTGAAATAGCAGATGAGCATAAAGATGCAATCAGGAGCGAGGGTAATTCTGATGCACAGTTTTGCATATACTGTAAAAATAAATATGAGTATGCCTGGCGTACATACGGTCATCTTGGAGAATTTAAATGTATGTCTTGCGGATATGAAAGACCGGAAGTACAAGTTGCTTGTACAGGTATTGACAAAATGACAGACAGCTATTCCAGCATCAGGATTCATTTTGATGGCTATGATACAGAAAATAGCAATAATATAAATATCAGTTTACCGGGCTTATTTAACGTGTATAACGCTCTTGCAGCTTCTGCATGTGGAATTGCGGCAAATATCCCTTACGAAGTTATAATCCCTGCTTTAAGTGAATATAAATCGGGTTTCGGCAGAATGGAAGAGATTAATGCAGGGGGTAAAACAATAAAAATCATACTTGTTAAAAATCCGGCAGGTTTTAATCAAGTGCTTGATTATCTATCCATGGAAGATAAGAATATTGTCATTGGGTTTATTGTTAACAACATGGCTGGTGATGGTGTTGATACATCATGGCTCTGGGATGTAGATTTTGAAAAACTGAACCCTATGGAAAGTAAAATCCAAAAAATATTTATATCAGGTGCAAGAGGCTTCGATATGGGTGTACGGCTCAAATATGCAGGATTGCCCGTTGAAAACCTGCATATGACAGAAGATGTTGCTGCTCTTTTGGATGAAGGACTTGAGGCTGTTGATGAAAATACCAGGTTTTTTATTATGCCTACATACACAGCCATGCTGGAAATAAGGAAAATTTTGAAGAAAAGATACAATTTAAAGAATTATTGGAAGTAATTTAGATATATAAATAGAAGGGAGTTTGTTATATAACAATGCATAGCATAGATATTTGTTACCTCTACCCCGAACTTACCAATTCATATGGAGACAGAGGAAATATATTTACCCTTCAAAAACGATGTGAATGGCGGAATATAGATGTAAATATTCATAATATCAGCCTTAAAGATAATTTTGATCCCAACCGTTTCGACATAGTTTTTTTCGGCAGCAGTCAAGGCTATGAAAAGCAAATAATTCTGGGAGATTTCAAAGCTGTCAAAGCAAATGCAGTAAAAGAGGCTGTTGAAAACAATGTTGTCTTCCTATGTATTGGGGGAGGATACCAGCTTATGGGGAAATACCTGGAAACCACAGATGGAACAAAGCTGGAGTGCCCAGGTATTTTGGACATATACACTATTGATTCCAATAAAAGGATGACAGGCCATCTTATATTTAAGTGCAATTTTCCTGCTTCTGGATCTAAGGGATCATCGGTTGGAAATAAAGAGCCTGATGACATATCCAGCGATATATCTGTGGTAAGCTTTGAAAACCATTCTGGCAAGACCTACCTTGGGTCTGGTGTTTCACCTCTGGGGAAAGTGCTTTGCGGCTGTGGCAATAATGGTGAAGACGGCTATGAAGGAGCTGTTTATAAAAATGTATACTGTTCTTACGGGCATGGAAGCCTTCTCCCAAGAAATCCGCTGCTGGCAGATTATTTAATAACCCTTGCCATGAAGCGAAAATATATCGATTTTGATACGCTTCAGCCACTGGATGACTGGTTGGAAAATCAAGCCCATCTATCAGTATTAAAATAAATTGTACCTCTGCTCGATCAATTTTTATTAATAATATTTGACTATATTAAATGTATTAAATAAGAAAAACTCCACAAAATAATACAAAATAACAGAGTCCTGGCTTAACAAAAAACTAAATCAAAGAACTAAATAAGGGCAGAGGAGGCTATTCAATATGAGAATCAGGGAAGGTGTCATACCTACAGCACTGGGAATTGCAGTAACTGTAACAGGTATTGCATTAAAAGAAGTTAACCCTAAAATTTCATGGGGAGTTACAGGTTTTGGGCTGGCACATATATTACTTGGAGGAATTGACCTGGTACAGCATTCCCGCTGAAATTACATTCACTACGCATAAATGCCGGATCAGGGCAAGCCACCCCTAATTCGGGGGTGCATATTTTATTTTTGAAGAAATTATTGGAAGAAGCATTAGTGCAGGTACTGTAGCTGGGCAGGGGAAACTCTTCTCTCAAGTAACAGATATTCCTTTTAGGTTGAAGAGTTTCCCCGTATCTGAGCGAAGGAAGAGCAAAATCAGTGTTTAAACAAAAAAATTACACTTTTTTATTCATATTATTTTGTGAGTTTGATTTTGCCCGTAGCTGAATTTAAAGGCTCTAAGTACCGTAACGATAGCTTCTGGAACATATTTTTTCAAAAATTTTAAATGCACCCCTACAAAGTTTTCAGCTATTACGCTTTATAACCAGTGCGCCATATTTTTTAGCTATATTCGAAATCTCACGTTTAATATTATCATTAATATCTAAAGTCTCATTAAGAATAACTCCTGCTCTCCCTTTATATATTCTCAAGGCACTCTCCAGTGCGTTAGGATATTTGGTTTCAATAACAAAAGGTTCCTTTAAATAACCTTGGGCTTCATTTACAACTTGGGCCAAAAGAGTATGACCGGTTTTTGTGCACTCTCCACACTCTTCATTATCAGCTTTCTCATAGCTTTGTATTATAGCTTCTATAACATTATCAACGCATATATGTATTGCGTCATAATCTTCTCCTGCAAGATCCATTACTACATCTTCTACAATACTCACGTCTCCGGATTTAAGGCAGGATAATAGTTCTTTATCTTCATAGGAACTTAATTTACCTATATTCATACTTTTCTTCATATCTTCAAAAATAATCTTTTCAATTCCAGCTTCACCAACCGCAATACATCTTACGCCGGAGGAAATCATTTTGGATGAAACCATTTTTTCGGTAGATTTATCGGTGCATTTATCAGTGCATACTCTCTCCAAATTGGCATTCAAATTAATACTGTCAATTTTTTTCTTTATAGCACTTACAAATTCCGGAGTAGTACCGCAACAGCCTCCTATCAGCCTTGCCCCATATTTTGCAAAATCAGCCGCCAAGCCAGCAAATCTTTCGGCAGTTGCTTTATAAACAGGTTCACCATCTAGGATTTCAGGCAAACCTGCATTAGGTTTTACACTAATGTACCCCGCTCCTGCCTGGTACATTTTTTTAACAATATCTAACATGAACTCAGGACCGAAAGAACAATTTGTACCCAACATGTCAGCGCCTAGTGATTTTAATATTAAAACAGCAGTTTCAGGATCTGTACCCATTAAAGTTCTCCCATTTGCTTCAAATGATATTGAGCAGATTACAGGAAGATTGGTAATATCTTTTGCAGCAAGCAAAGCAACCCTCACCTCGGCTACATCAGTAAATGTCTCAAAATTGATAATATCTGCTCCGCTATCTACTACAGCTTTAACTTGCTCCCTGAACAGTTCATAAGCCTCATTAAAGGTAAGATCTCCCAAAGGCGCAAATAGTTTACCTGTCGGGCCTATTGATGCAGCTACAAAACCATCATTTCCCATTACCTCCCTTGCCAGTCTGGTACCTTCATAGTTTAATTCGTATGTTCTATGTCCCAGGCCATGCTTTTCAAGGTGAACTCTGCTGCCGGTAAAAGTATTGGTTTGAATTACATCCGAACCTGCATCTTTATATAAACTATATATTTTTTTTACTATATCACTATGTTCCACATTCCATAATTCAGGGCATTCTCCGCCTTTCATGCCGAATTTCTGAAGCATATATCCCTTTGAACCATCAAATATGAGTGTGTTAGTTTTAATTGTGTCTAAGAAATTTACCAATTTTATCAGCTCCCTATATAATCTAGATGTATAATATAACTTTCCATCATAGCCCCTTTACAGCTTTTTCACAACTTTTATAAGACTTTTCACAATTTTTTAGCACTTTCAACCGTTTATTTGATTTTCACGTTATATAGCATAAGCCGCTTACCTATTGTGATAAGCGGCTTATGTGTGGTGGGCCATCAGGGACTCGAACCCGGGACACCCTGATTAAGAGTCAGGTGCTCTACCATCTGAGCTAATGGCCCATAATTTAGCGGCTAAACAATTGGTGTTTGTTCAACCGCTTTTTTCGAACAATTAATATTATAAAGGTAATTACCCATGTTGTCAACAATAAAAGCTAAATTTTTTTTGCACATTTTTAATAGCACTTTTTATAGCTTCTCCAATAACTCCACAGCAGCATCGGCCATTTTGTAACCCGCTTCTTCCTCAAGCCTGCTGGTGGCACAAAGTCTTGGCTCATAACCTCCCTGTGAAAAGGCTTCCCGTACGGGTATATACCCAAAACATCCATTTGCAAGGGAGTTTGCCATATTATATTTGAATGGAGATCTTTTCTTAATATCCAACCCAAACTCAACAAATATCTCGCCTGGCAGTGCGGAAATGGCAAGGTCTCCTATTTTTAGCACCTGAACCTCTACGTATACACTTTTTTCTTTTTCTTCATGCATACGTATGGCTTCTTTGGCATAGAAGGTCTCAACCAATTGACTTCTGGTTTCCTTTATCAGTTCACTGTTATCTACTTTTGTATTGTCTAGAAGTTCTTTGGCTTTTAATAAATCTTCAGCGGAAGGCTGTCTGACTCCAAGCTCAAACAACCGTGACCCGGCTTCCAGCTTTACATCACTGCACACCTCTGTCCTTTCAAGAGTCTTTACAACTTCTCCAGCCAATATTCTACCCATTTTTATGTAATGCTCTTTTTGAATAGCAAATCTGCCACTTGCATCTACATGATTTATATTGCCGCAAGTCCCTGTAAGAAATAGACTTACTACATGGTCACCGTAAGCTTTTTTTAGTATCCTGCTCAGTTCTCCCGGATAATCCCCGCTGTATTCATCACCACCGACGACATCCAGATGGCAGGCAAAATTGGTTATTACCCCAATTATATTGCCATTTTCATCATCAACTCTTATTATAGTAACATCAGGATCTATTGGGCCTGATGGCTTGACAATATCAGGATTCCCAATCCCGGCATTAGTTTTTACTGTTCCATCCTTCATTAAGAATCTTCTGTTAAATGATATCCCAGATTCACAACCTTTACCAAAGCTTATCACAGCAGGTTTCATTTTTTTATAGGCCATAATTGCAGCATCAGCACATTTATCAATTATAAAATCAATATATACCGGGTCTTTTCTTATATAGTCGCCCCAGCTGCATACAGGACCCCCTGTATGGGTATGAGTAGCTGAAACCATTATATTTTCTTCCGGTATACCCACAGTCCTTTTAATTCTCTCCCTTATTCCTGCAACACTTGAACTATCAACAAATAGTGCGTCCATGGCAACTATTGCAATAGTATTTTCTCCATTACCAATCACAACTGCCTTTGCGAAAAGATTATCCTTTACCCCGGTTGAATATCTTACATGAAACTGACCAGGAATAATACTTCCTAGTATAGGAGTAATATCCACCTCAGCTAATCCGCATTTTAACATTTTAAGCTCCATTCCTGCACCTTCTCCCAATAATTTTGTACAAAACTTCATATGCTTTAACAGTTATTAAATAGTTAATAATAGTTAATATAGATTTATCAATATGTATTCTACTATAATGACTCGTGTTATCAGACTTGATTATAATCAATATTAATATATTATTACCATAAAATTGGATAAATGTATATATCAGATTTTCACTTTATTTTGCACAAATTTAGTTTTTCTCTTCCTAAATAGCAGTAAGTACAATTTTATTGGTTTTCAGTGTTTTTTTTACATCGATAATTCTTTGATTTTCCGAGCCCCGGAATTTCAGCAGTATGTTTTTTTTGCCAATCTCAAACCTTCCGTCAACCAATATATCAGAGACCTCCAAAAGTTTCTTCCACCCGGTTCTGCTATCAGATTGGTTCAATATTTCTTCAAAGGTATAACCTGTGTAGGTCATAATATTTAACCCTGATTCTTTCACTTTTTGGGCTAAAGCAGCAAATGCTTCCGCCTGTTCAAATGGTTCACCGCCACTCAAAGTGATACCATCAAGAAGCGGATTGCACTTTATCATTGCTAAAATATCATCTATATTCACGACTATACCTTCATCAAAAGAATGAGTTTGAGGATTTTGGCATCCGGGGCAATTATGTGCACATCCTTGGGCAAAAATGACAAGTCTTATACCTGGACCGTCCACAATGGATTCTTTAACTATTCCTGCCAGTCTAAGAGTTGATTTCATATATGATTCTCCTTTAAGGTAAGGGGACACTCCTCTCTCGAGCAAGAAGTCTTTCTTTTACGTTAAGGAGTGTCCCCTTTTGATTGTCCCCTTTTGATTGTTTAGTTTTTACAGGTAAAATGCTTTACCCTGTCCCGTTCTTCAGCTTTTTTGGCATCATTGAAATTATCCAATGTACCAACCAGATAGCCAGTAATGCGACGTATTCTTTGGAACTTAATGTTTCCTTCTTCTCTTCCACATTTCGGGCATGTATTCCCTATGATTCCTGTATATCCGCAAACAGGGTCTCTGTCTACAGGATGGTTAATGGAACCATAGCCTATTCCCGCTTCTTTCATTGCTCTTACTATTTTTTCAAAAGCTTCAAGATTGTTTGTAGGATCACCATCAACCTCTACGTAAGATATGTGTCCTGCATTGGTTAACTCATGATATGGAGCCTCAAGCCTTATTTTATCATAAGCACTGATATCATAATAAACAGGTATATGAAAGCTATTTGTATAATATTCTCTATCAGTTACGCCATCAATACTCCCAAATAGTTTTCTGTCTATTTTTACAAGTCGTCCTGCCGTTCCTTCCGCCGGTGTGGCAAGAAGGGTAAAATTCATATTATATTTTTTGCTTGTTTCATCCATACGTTTACGCATATAGCCTATTATTTCAAGGCCAAGGTTCTGGGATCCTTCAGACTCCCCATGATGCTTCCCCGTTAAAGCCTTAAGGCATTCTGCCAGGCCAATAAATCCCATGCTCAATGTTCCGTGCTTCAATACTTCCCTCACTTCATCATCTTTACCAAGCTTATCAGAATCAAGCCATATACCCTGACCCAAAAGGAAAGGATAATTTTTCACTTTTTTCCCGGCTTGTATTTCAAATCTTTCAAGTAGTTGATTGATGACAAGGTCAATTATTCTATCCAGCTCATCAAAGAAACGATCTACATTTTTACCGCTCTTTAATGCTATTCTCGGAAGGTTAACAGTTGTAAAGCTTAAATTACCTCTACCATAAATAATTTCCTTTTCAGGATCGTATACATTGCCCACAACTCTAGTCCTGCAACCCATATATGCAACTTCAGTTTCAGGATGTCCGGGTTTGTAATATTTTAAGTTGTACGGAGCGTCAACAAATGCAAAGTTTGGGAAAAGCCTCTTTGCACTAACTCTGCATGCTAGCTTAAACAAATCGTAATTGGGATCCTCCGGGTTGTAATTTATTCCTTCTTTGACTCTGAATATTTGAATAGGGAAAATTGGTGTTTCCCCATTTCCTAGACCTGCTTCAGTAGCAAGAAGGATATTTTTCATTACCATACGTCCTTCAGGAGATGTATCCATTCCATAATTGATGGAACTGAATGGTGTCTGTGCGCCTGCACGGCTGTGCATTGTATTAAGGTTATGTATGAGCGCCTCCATTGCCTGATATGTACGTCTTTCAGTTTCAATCAGAGCTTTCCGGACTGTAAAATCCTGAACCCTATTGGTAATATCCTTATCCTTAATAATATCATCTAGATATTTAGCCTCCAGTTTTTTGTAAAGATCGCTGCCATTTAAGGAAGGCTTCATCCCATGCTCATCCTCAATTTCTGCAAACATCTGTCTTACACTTTCTTCATACTCCTGTCCGCCTGTAATAAGCTCAAGGGAGTTAATAAGATTCTGTCGATATATCTTGGCATAAGTCTTTGCTACCCCATCTGCCATACCATAGTCAAAATTTGGAACACTCTGACCACCATGCTGGTCATTCTGATTAGATTGAATTGCAATGCATGCAAGAGCCGCATAACTTTGAATATCCTTTGGCTCTCTCAGGTAACCGTGTCCTGTACAAAATCCGCCTTCAAAAAGCTTTTTAATATCAATTTGGCAGCATGTGGTAGTAAGTGTCAGAAAATCCAGATCATGAATATGTATGTCACCTTCCTTATGAGCTTTGGAGTGGGATGGATCTAATACGTATAATTCATAGAATTGTTTTGCACCCTCAGAACCATATTTGAGCATGGTACCCATGGCAGTATCTCCATCAATATTTGCATTTTCCCGCTTTAAATCGCTATCTATGGCATCTTTAAAGGTCAGGTCTTCATAGACCTTCATTAGCCGTGTATTCATTTCTCTTATACGGGTTCTTTCGGCTCTGTATATTATGTACTCCTTAGCTGTACGTGCATGGCCGTTTTCAATGAGAATCTTCTCAACTACATCCTGGATATCCTCAACACCCGGTATAGTATTTTTAAAGTTTTTATCAAGATATTCTGCAACCTGTTCAGCCAATTTTAGTGCAGTATCATAATCCTTTCCTCCTGCTGCTGCAGCGGCCTTAAATATAGCATTGGCTATTTTGTCTATATTAAAAGTCACTTCTCTGCCATCCCGTTTTCTGATCTTTGTTATCAAGTAAAAAACCTCCCATATAAGTGTTAACAAATATATTTTCAAAACAAAAATTATCTTGTAGTGTAGTGTAGTGTAGTGTAATGTAGAATAGTGTAATTTCATTTTTAGAGAAATTAATAAAGTATTTATCTACATGTTGATGTGAGTATAATATCAGACCACAATATATTGAGTCAATTTCGTTTTTACTCAATTTTAGGGATGTACAGAATAAAATATAAGAAAATGATAGCCATACTCCAAAATTCATAGGATTTAAAAATTTAAGTAAAAAGGTCAATAAAATAAGAACTGTCATCATTGACTCCTCATTTATTACTTATTGGCTTGTGAACGAGTCATTTGGACAGTTCCTATGCTATTATTCATCAAATAAAAAATGAATGAGATGTTTCATGCCTCTATCCAATGAATCCAATTCAATATATTCATCAAGTCTGTGGCTGTTTCCTCCTCTGCATACGCCGAAAGAAAGGGCGGGTATGCCTTTGCTTAATGGAATATTGGCATCTGTACTTGCTGAAACAAAATTCACAGGAAAGTTAAGTTTGCCTCGAACCCTTATCAAACGTTCTTCCATAGAATTATATTCTAAGTTACATTCTGAGTTATGTTCTGCATTAAATTCTGAATCATGTTCTGCATTAAACTCTAAGCTATCTTCTGTATTGCATTTGGTCTTTCTAGCTTCAATCTTAATACCACATGGTCTTTCACCTATTATTTGAAGGTTTATTGCAACTCTACCCTTATATTCCTCTAAATACCTGTTTGCTATAGAAAGAAACTTATTATCAAGTTCTTTTAGCTGTTCCTTGTCTTCTGAACGCATATCAACTAAAAATTCTGTATATGCTGCAATTGTATTTACCGATGTCCCACCCTTAATTACCCCAACATTATAAGTTGTTTTAGGTTTTTTGGGGACATCAATATCATATAAATCCTTTATTATACTTGATGAATAAAAAATTGCATTATCATTTCCGAAGCTGCCCCAACTATGGCCTCCTTCGGTATTGACAGAAACCATATATCTTTTTGAACCTACTGCATTATTTACTACATTGTCATATGCAAGGTCCAGTGCAATTACTTCACTAATATCATCCTCCCAGTTATCAAAAACAGCCTTGATTCCTTTCAAATTACCAAGTCCTTCTTCTCCAACATCAAAGGCAAAAAGGATATCCTTTTTAAAAGATATCTCGAGTTCATTGAGCATTTTTATTATAAAAATAAGAGCTGCTACATTAACACTATTATCCCCTGCCGAAGGAGCGAAAATTTTTCCTTCTTTAACAATTGGCTCAATATTTTCAGTATTGTGGAAAACTGTATCAATATGAGCTGTAATGAGAGTTATTTTACGTCTATCAGATAAATAATTTTTATGTAGATAAAGAACATTTCCAGCCTGGTCTATATTAGCATCATTTGCTCCGTATTCCAGAAGCTTGTCTTTGATAAATAAAGCCTTTTGCTGTTCATTTCCGGTTGGAGATGGTATCTTACAAATTTCAATAGTCAAATCTATTATTTCCTGTATGTTTTTTTCAACATAATCAAGTGATTTTTGAAGTTCCATAATGAATTAAGCAACAAGAGAATCCCTATTTCAAGGGATCTTTGTAAAGAGACAAAATTTGCATAAAGGGACAGACTTTAATTATTAGAGTAAAATAAAGTTGTCCCTTTCTTACCCGGCAAAATAGAACCGTCCCTCTTGCACTTTATTTATTGTTTGATTTCTTGTGCAATTAGAATCTTCCCTCTTTCATCTCTTGCTTTCCTCCTAAATAATTTCTATATACTTTCTCAGATTTTCAAGGCCAACAGCTATACCTTTAAGGGGTTCTTCCATACCTTCAAACTCAATTGAAACTGTGCCATTATAACCAGCCTTCTTAAGAATTCTAAGGCACTGGACCACAGGAACTTCCCCATGACCGATTATTGCGCCTCTCAAATAATTTCCGGCACGGGAAGCAAACCAGCCTGTACCAGGATTGGAAGCAGTGCCAGGTTTTACATGGAAGTCTTTGGCATGCACATGGAAAGCATAGGGTGCAACCCTTCCTACTGCTTTTGCAGGGTCTTCATCAACACACATGAAATTACCAATATCAACCAGAAGGCCAAAGTTTTTATGGTTAACCCCATTGGCCAGTTTTTCGACTCTCTCACTATCCTGGGCAAAAAAGCCATGATTTTCCATCATGGTACGTATACCAAGGCTTTCAGCATATTCTGTTACTGCTCTGCAGCCTTTTATTAAAATAGGTAAAGCATCATCAAATCCTTTTGGACCTTCATAACCAGGTTTAAATCCGCTGGTAGCATCATGGCGCATTCCTCTTGAACCCAATATCTTTGCAATTCTTACCTGTCCTTTAAGCCTTTCAATTTCCGCATCAAGATTTCCATCAGAACCATTGATAAAATCTGCACCAATGGTATAATTACCCATTTCAATTCCTACACGGGCGCATTCTTCTTTCACCTTTACAGCAAAATCCTCTGCAGTTTCACCTTCAGGAACCTTAAGTCCTGAAAACTCAATAACATCGAAGCCCATTTCTTTTGCCTTTTTTATTATATCAAGCTGGGTCATGGCACCACTGGCCATAAGTCCGCTAAAACTATATGAGCTAACTCCGATCTTCATAAATAATCCTCCCTATTAATCATCAGTCCGCTTATATATCAAATTTATATCAATTTTAGTACAGTTAAGTACATCAATATCTAAAATTATAATATAACGTCTTTAATTATAATATGACTTCTTTGCCTGTTTTTGCTGATTCATATATACCATCAATAATTCTCATAAGTTCTACGCCATCTTCTGCAGGACTTATGCATTTAGTACCATTGGCGACGCAATCTATAAAGTGGGCAATTTCTCCCTCAAACAGCCCTTCAAAACTTAATTCAGTATTGAAAGCCGGAGTAACATCCACCAGATAATCATTTTGTTCAGTATAGAACTCCAGTTTAGGATCAAGTTTTGCTCCTGCTTTTGTACCAAAAAGCTCTATATTGCCTGAATTGGTTTTGGTATTCAAGCTGAAACTGGTTTCTACAGTTAATGCTGCTCCGTTATCAAATTTAATTATGGCAACAGCCAGGTCTTCAACATCAAAAATATTGGCCCCGCTTTTATCTGATGAAGTATAGCCGCCACGCTTTTTAATATTCGTTCTTGATCCAAGCTTGTCAAAGGTTACTCCTGTTACTGCAACTGCTTTTGGCAAGCCCATAAGATAACGCACAAGGTCTATAACATGCACGCCCAAATCAATAAGAGGTCCACCGCCTGAACGTTTGCTGTCTCCGAACCAGCCCCCAGGGTAACCTGCTCTTCTAAGATAAGTCGCTTTTGAATAGTATATATCACCCATCATTCCGTTATCTATGAAGTCTTTTAGTACTTTGCAATCATTACCATATCTTCTTACAAACCCTATCATTAGAAGCTTTCCGGCTTCCTTAGCAGCTTTCTCCATTTCTAGAGCCTGCTTTGTATTCATTGCCATAGGTTTTTCACATAATACATGCTTTCCTGCCTTTAATGCGGCAATTGCTGCAGAAGCATGTTCACTGTTCCATGTGCAAACACTCACAGCATCCAGTTCTTTTAGTTTAAGCATTTCATTATAATCAGTAAAAACATGCTTGATATTGTTTTTCTCCGCACATTTCTTTACCTTTTCTTCATCTATATCGCAAGCAGCATAAAGTTCAACATTGTCAAGCGCTTTATATCCATTAATATGTACACTGCTAATACTACCGGTACCTATAATTCCAACCTTGATCTTGTCCATTATAAAAATCCTCCAGTATTATATGATATCATTTGTACTGTTATTCATAACACTTCTTTAGCCTTTGAGTAAACTGATATTTTTATTCAAAAAATCAACTGCCAGTCTGATATCCTTCTCAGGATTTTCTCCAACTTCTCTTTCTATAGTAAGGAAACTATTATATCCTATAGAAGATAAAGCTTTTAGATATTCCGGAAAGTTCACACTTCCTTCACCAAGAGGAACTTCTTTAAAAGCAGCACCCTGTTGAATTTCATCTTCTATCATTCCATAAATAACTTCAGGATTACCTTTTCTCAGCATTATACCATCTTTGGCATGAGTATGTACTATATAATCTTTAAGGTTATAAACAGCCTGCACAGGGTCATCACCTGTTACCATAACCAGGTTTGCGGGATCGAGATTAACTCTTACACCCCTTGAACTGAGACTATCAAGAAATTTTTTCAAAACAGCTGATGTTTCAGGCCCTGTTTCGATAGCAAAATATGCTCCCACATTGTCTCCATATTCGCCTAATTGTTCACAGGCTTCCTGTAGTATGGACCATCTGGGATGATTGGAGTCTTCAGGTACTACGCCTATGTGAGTAGTAACTACACTGGTGTTTAAGTCTTTTGCAAGGTCCATAATTCTTTTTGATTTTTCAATACGGCGTGGGTTGTTTTCCCTGTCTGCAAATCCTTCGCCCAGATCCCCGCAAAGTGCGGATATTACCAATCCATTTGATGTTACATAGTCCAGGAATTCTTTTCTTTCTTTTGCACTAAGATTTTCCGGAGCCATAGGTCCTCTTGTTGTATAAACCTGTATTCCGTCAGCACCAACTTCTTTGGCTTTTTTTACAGCATCTTTAATGCTAATCCTAAATGAATCAACAATTACTCCAATTTTAAAATCTGCCACTTAAGACCACCTTACCTTTCATTAACAAATTAGTTTACATTAACTTTATTGAATATTAGCTACTAATCAACTACTAATGGAAAAAACAATATATATCTTTACTCATATTATATTTTTATAGCACAAATTGTCAAGACTTAATGGAAGATATGGATGTATTCATCAAAACTGAATATTCGGGAGGAAATTTCTTCCTATTATACAATATATATAGAAAATGCGCCCATAAATATACGGACGCATTTTTCTCCTACTCGTTTTCATTCTACTCGTTACGTATGGCTTCCAGAGGACTCAATCTCATAGCTCTTGTTGCAGGATATGCTCCGGAAACTATTCCTACAATTGAAGCAAAGCCAACAGCAACCAATGCCAGCCATAACGGAATTATTGAAATATGAGATGGTGGTGCACCCTGCATGCTCCATCCGGTATCGAGAAAGCTTATACCAGCCTTGTTTAAGAGAAAGGAGGTAAGATAGCTGAATCCTATACCTGCCAATCCCCCAAGAAAACCGATCATTGCTGATTCCAGCAAAAATACCCTTCTTATATCACCAAGTACACATCCAAGTACTTTCATAATTCCGATTTCTCTTGTTCTTTCATAAATAGACATAACCATTGTATTGGTTATTCCTATAGCTGCTATGAACAAAGCAACAGCACCAATAGCACCAAGTATTGTACGTATGGTTTTTGTTGCATCTAGCATCTGTCTCAATATATCAGTCAGACTGTATGCACCAAAACCCATTTCCTTTATAGCTGCCTGGATTCGTTCAACATCCTTTAAATCCTTAACTTTAACCATTGCTCTTTCATAACCACTCTTGTTATTATTAGAAACACCGTATTGTATTCTTCCTGAATTTTGATTATTTCTGCTATTTGCCTGTATTAGCTTCTTCAAGTGCTCAACATTCATATATGCAGAGTAATCTTTTTCATTCTGTCCCGGTTCCAGTAAACCTACAACTTCAATATTCTGGCCCTTATTTCTGTCACGCAAACTTCTGTTTCCTGTATTGTTGGGTTTATCGCTCCATCCCATATCAAAGGAAATAGTTATTTTGTCATTGAAAACATCAATATTAGGCTGCTCTCTGTTATACCAGTTACGAGACTTTGGATCATAAAATGTATCTTTTATGTTGCTTCCAAAAACTACTGAATTACTATCATTTTCATTAAGAATACGGCCCTGCTGCAGCTTAAAACCGAAAGCATCCATTGAACCCGCATTTATACCCACCAACTGCATATGAGAAATATATTTCCCGGATTCGAATTTAATGTATGTGGTAAGAAGAGGAGTAACTGCTTCTACTCCATCTATCGCTGCAATTTTGGCAAGTATTTTATCATCCAGGGTTTGGTTTTGCTGTCTGCTTGATCTGGTAGAAACCGCCTTTTCTTCCATTTCAGGGTAATAATAAGTGTCGATATTAATAATATTAAGACTCCCCATCATGCTTACCTGTTGTTTGAAGCTCTCATTCATACCTATACCAAGTGATAGCATAACAATGATAGATGCTGTGCCTACAATAACACCCAGTACTGTAAGTATTGTCCTTACCTTTCTCCGCCATAGATTTTTAAAGGCCATTCCAATAAGGTCCAGACTATTCATCGAACATCATGCCCGCCTTTCTTATCCGTCTCTTTCTGAGTATAATTATTAAAATGATTACAATAATTATGAGAGCACCAGCTGCTATACCAATGTTTAAAGGAGTTAGAAGTTTCTTCTGCTGCGGTCCCTCCGGCATCATTTCACCTGGAAATTCCTTTCCCGGCTCACCGTTTTCGGAAGGCATTGGCGGCATCTCCATTGCCCTTACATTAAGTTTAATCTCTTTCCTTATTTCATTCTTTTTTCCTGATTCGTCTTCATATGAAAACAATACATTGCCTGCAATTTCTCCTGTAGCTGTTGGAGTAACCATGCTTTCAAAATAGTCGCTTCTTCCTGGTTCAAAATTACCTACAAAGTAATTTGCATTTTCACTTTTTAGGCCTTCTCCCTCAATACTTACCATAAGATTGAAGAGGGTGCTTTTACCCATATTAAAGAAATCCATAAATATTGGAATCGGCTGGCCCTCCATAGTATCAGGGGGCATCTGCAATTGTCCCATAGAAAGTCTTTGCTCCTGCTTGACAGGTATACTTATTTCTTCTGCTGCAGTGTATTGGTTACCATTTCCATCCTCATATTCAAAATTAAGGTTTAGTATATGGGACTTGGCAGGAGCATCGGATTTAGTAAACAGTTCAACATCCCTTGCAACTGCTTCTTGTATTCCCATGTTTTCGATGAAGAATGTATTGCTGCTGCTGGTTGGTATGAACACGCCTTCCTTGGCAGAAAATGTTACTTTAACGTTTCTAATGGGTACTATTTTGCTTGTATTAAGGAAAGACAGCTTAAGCTTAAAATTCTCACCGGCTTTAACCTCTTCTGGTTCGAATGTATACATACTAATTATTATTTTTGGTACTGTCTTTACATCCTTATCCTTTTCATCTTCCTTCTTCTCAACATATACACCTGCATATCTGGTAAGAGTGTACTTCTCTGTTTTACTGCCTGCACTATCTGATTTATCATCTTTTTTATCTTCATATTCTACATTAATTGTAACTAAATAGTTTTTAGTTATTGCAGTTTTGTTTGCATATAAATTAAAGCTCAAATTTTTTGATTCCCCCTTGTTAAGGGCATCAACAACTACAGTACCGGCAGATATGGGCAGTATACCATCTTCACAGCTAAGAGTTACTTTTACATTATGAGCAGTATCATCACCCATATTGTCTAAAGTAAAACCTATATTAAAATCTTTTCCTGCTTCAACCTTCTCTTTTGGAAAGACTAAATCCTTCAATATTAACTCAGGTTTTGAATCATCTATATCCTCTTTAGTTTCTTGAACCATAACAAAAAACTGATATTCTTCGGAATAGGTTTTCCCCATACTGTCTTTGTATTCTACATTAGCTTGAAGAGTGGCATTATTTCCCTTAAATTTATCTGATATATAAAGGAAATAATCAACATCCTGGGTTTTCTGGCCTTCAATTTCAGATATATACTTGGTATCGGCAGATTTTACTACTGATATCCCATCATTACTTAAGCCTTTAATTGATACTTTGACATCTTTTGCTGAAATACTCCCTTGGTTTTTAAACTTCAAAGTAAGGCTTGCTATACTGCCTGGCTTTGGATATTCACCATTATTACTGTAAGTTTGGAACCTCTCCAATATAATTTTAGGAGGAACCTTGTTGTTTACAACTTTTATATATATAGTCTCACTTGATGAGAAACTGTCTCTATAAGGATTCTGGTACTGGTAATTTAGTTTTACAGGATAAATTCCTCCAGCTATATCAGACTTGACTCCAATATTAAATACAACACTTTCCTCTTTATTGGACACAAGGCTCTTTAAAGTTGAAGAGAGATTAACCTGGTTAAAAGTAAAAGGCAGTGAACTAACATCACTGGTGTCAATAGACACAATAATATCTTTTGCCTCGGTAGCTCCTGCATTAACTATAGGCAATGTAAGTGATACATCATCTCCTGCATTAACCACAGGCATTTGCAAACCAGACTTTACTTTAATATCAGGTTTGTATTTTGTGGTGTCGGTTGGTGTATTATCAACGGGTTTTGTATTTGCTATAATAAACTTCTGAACAGTAAGTGTAGTCCCGATATCATTATTATACTTACAATACATACCTAACTTAAAACTATCATCAGCTCCATTATAAGACATATTAACATTTATTGGATATGTACTATTCTTTTTTATAGTTCCCTTTACAGGTATATTCCAGTCGGAACCTGCCGGAACAAGCGAATCATAAGGAACGATACATAAAATTAAATCATCAATGTCAGCACCGGAATTATTTGTAACCTTAGCTGTTACCTGAAATCTTTCTCCTTTTTGAACTACTTCCGGTACTTCAATTTCTAATGTAACATCATTATCTCCTGCTTTTACTTCTTTAATTGCAATACCTGGAACTGCAATTAACGACATCATCTGCAACGCAACCAGCAAGCAGGCAAGAATAACTCTAATACCTCTGCTGCCTAATCTAAACCTTGATCTGTTGTTATTTAATCTGCTGCTTATTCTACTATCCGCTGTATAATCCGGATTTTTACCATCATTTTTGTTCAGGTCTGTCATATTGTTCTCCCTATCAATTTGCACTTTTAGCTTCAATTTTATCAATCCTTCCATCTCTAATATAAAATATTCTATCCGCGTACCCTGCAATTTCAATATCATGGGTAACGATTATCAGGGTTTGGTTGTTCTCTCTTGCCATAGTAGTTATAAGGTCCATGACTTCTTTAGTTGTTTTGGTGTCAAGATTGCCTGTAAGCTCATCGGCAAAAACGATCTCCGGCTTGCCCACAAATGCTCTTGCTATACCAACCCTTTGCTGCTGCCCGCCGCTCATTTGTGTTGGTTTATGCTTCAAGTGAGTTTCCAGCCCTACATCCTTCAACATTTTTCTTGCTCTTTTATCTCTTTTTGCTTTTGGAATGCCTCTAAACGTTAACGGGAGACTCACATTTTCCAGGGCAGTTAAAGTTGGTATAAGGTTATAAGACTGAAAAACAAAACCTATATAATCCTGCCTGAATTTTGTCAGTTTCCTCTCATTCAGCTTCTGCATTTCATTGTCTTTGATAATAATACGACCTTTTGTGGGTTTTTCCAGACCCGCCATAAGATTCAAAAGCGTAGATTTCCCTGAGCCTGAAGTGCCAAGAAAACAACATATTTCACCTTTTGATATGTTAAGGCTGACATTATCCAATGCAATAACTTTTTCATTGCCAATTCTATATATCTTGCTAACATCCTGCAATATTATTATACTTTCCAAATACTTTCACACCCCCTCCACATAACTATTCTATTAAAATATTTGTTCAAATTTGTTAAAAATTTATTAAAATCAATAAATGAAAACTTGACCTCAAAGTACTTAGACGTAACATATATTGATATTGTTTCAATTTTAGGGAAATTTTTGTGAATAATAAAATAAGTATGGCATCACATCATACTCATTTAATGCAGGTTAAAGCACATTTGAATTACAGACATGGACTAAGATGATTTTTCTACATAATCAGTCAGCTTAGCCATAAATTTCACTTTTTGCATTCATATAGCTTTCATATGTATTATTATCAAAGCAAACGATGAACACCCTTGATATACTATTATTGCTTTCCAGGAAATTATATATTTCGTTTACTGCAATTCTTGCAGCTCTGTTTACCGGGAACCCATATGCTCCCGTGCTTATTGACGGGAAGGCTATTGTTTTTACACCTTTTTGTGAAGCAAGCTTCAAGGAGTTTCTGTAACACTTTGCCAAAAGTTCATCTTCACCATTATTTCCGCCTGACCACACAGGTCCCACAGTATGGATAACATATCCAGCAGGCAAATCATAGCCTTGTGTAATTTTAGCCTCACTGGTTTCACATCCACCTAGATTACGGCACTCTTCAAGAAGCCCTGGGCCTGCTGCACGGTGAATAGCTCCATCTACACCTCCGCCTCCAAGCAAGGTATTATTTGCAGCATTCACTATAGCTTCCACATCAACCCGTGTTATGTCACCTTCAATAATAATTAATTTTCCCATAATCTCTCCTAATAATTTGTATATACTCGGCTGAAAACCTCCATCCTTGTTACTTTGGTTTTTTTAATTTCAAGACTGGTTTACCTAAATAGCCGGCAATTTTAAACATGTCTGTACTAATATTTCTATAGTAATATTTCTATAATAATATTATATTTTTATACTTTTCTACTTTCTACTTTTATCCCTTGATTCTTTCAATAAGCTTAATAGTATAAATGATAATTGGTTGGTGTATCATATAAATAATCAATGTATGCCTTCCCACCCAGCTTATTATATTATCTTTCAATGTAAATTTAAATACGCTGTTTCTATCCTTATATAATACTTTACCAAGTACAATACCATATATAAATATGCCAAGCCATGGTATAAGCGGATAATAATCGGCGGATACAAATTTATTACTTGTTATTCCGAATATAAAAAAATAGTCAAAATCCAGAGTAATATGTTTAATAAGATTTCCCAATATCATTATAATTGTTCCCAATGCTAAAAGCAAATTTGTATTCAGCCTTGAAAGCAAAGGAAACAATAATATACTTACTCCCAAAAAATGCAATACTCCGAATTTAATACCCATATCCACATTATATAAATGAGTGGCGACTGTAATAAGCATAGCCAGGCCAAGTATCTTAAGCCCTCTTTTAATATTATTTCTGCTTAATGTACAGCTTATACCTGAAAGAACAATAAACAGAGTACCTGCAGTTCTTCCCGTCAAGGCATTAAATCCTTTAGTATAATCAATATTATAACCAAATATATCCTTCAAATTAAAAACAATATGGAAATAAATCATTAAAATTAATGCCACACCTCTAAAAAAGTCTATTTCCCATATTCTCCCGCTACGTATTTCGTTTTTTTTCTCTTCATTACTTTGAATAGCAACACTTTGCAATCCAATAGTCAATAAAACCCCTCCACACCAAGTGTATTTATTATGTTTAAAGAAATAATGCTGATTGATACAAAACACAACTATGTGCTATACTAGCATTATATATTAAAGTACCAAATATAACAACACAAATGATAATAGCATAAATGTGATATAAATGTGGAGGTTATTTATGATAATTATAGGAGAAAAAATTAACAGTACCATTAAATCTGTAAGAGATGCTATAGAAAAACATGATTCACTTTTTATACAGGATCTTGCTGAAAAGCAGTGCAAGGCTGGTGCAAACTATATTGATGTTAATGCTGGTATGTTTTATGATAATGAACCAGAAAATCTTGAATGGCTTGTTAAAACTGTACAGGAAGGAACAGATGCACCGATGGCTTTTGATTCACCCAATCCGGCAGCTCTGGAGAAGGCTCTTAAAGTGAACAAAAACGGCAAACCGATTATTAATTCCATTACGGATGAAAAAGAAAGATATGAATCAATTCTTCCACTGATATTGGAATATAATACTTCAGTTATAGCCCTTTGTATGGATGATAGCGGTATGCCAGAAACTATTGAAGATAGATTCCTTGTTGCAGAAAGGCTGATTGATAAATTAACATCAAAGGGTGTCAATCCTTGTGATATTTATATAGACCCTATGGTAAGACCTATAGGTACAGGTTCTCACTATGGAATAACAGCTATTGAAACTATTAGGATTGTTAAAAGTAAATACCCTGAAGTACATATTGCCTGTGGACTTAGTAATATATCCTTTGGGCTTCCAGGCAGAAAAGTATTTAATCAGGCATTTTTGATAGCTGCAATGACAGCAGGTCTTGACGGGGCAATACTTGACCCCCTTGATAAAAAACTTATGACATTCCTATATGCAACTGAAGCACTTCTTGGTCAAGACGAATTTTGCATGAATTTTTTAACAAAATATAGAGAAGGGGTACTTGATATTTAGTTATGAAGGTTTTAGGTATAGTGACCGAATACAATCCGTTTCACAACGGGCACCTTTACCATTTGCTTAAATCCAGGGAGGTTACATCGGCAGATTATACAGTAGCTGTTATGAGCGGTAATTTTGTCCAGAGAGGTGAGCCCGCTATTGTTAATAAGTGGGCTCGTTCTTCTATGGCACTATCATCAGGTGTAGATTTGGTTATAGAACTGCCTGTAATATACGCCACTGCAAGCGCTGAGTTTTTTTCCTGGGGTGCTGTAAAGTTGCTGGATAGCCTTGGCATAACAGACTGTATATGCTTCGGTAGTGAATCGGGAGAAATGGAGCCACTTAACCTAATTGCAGAAATATTGGCAAATGAGCCTGAAGAGTATAAAAAGTTGTTGAAAACCTGTTTGAATATGGGATTATCCTTTCCAGCTGCAAGAGCAAAAGCCTTGAAAGAATATGATAATTCACTGGCAGCAGACCAAATATTGAGATATTCAAATAATATACTCGCAATTGAATACCTTAAAGCCTTGAAAAAACTTAACAGCAGGATTGAGCCTTTTACTATAAAGCGGAAATCTAATTTGTACACAGAAGAAAATCTTACAGGTGAATTTTCAAGTGCAAAAGCAATAAGAAAATGTGTATCTGAAGGGGTAGATAACAGTATTCTTTTAGACAATTGCCTCATTAAAAATACGATTCCATCAGAGAGCGCCGAAATTCTTAATACAGAATTCATGAATGGAAGAGGCCCGGTATTATTTAATGATTTTGAGAATATTATCCTTGCATCTTTGCGAAAGAATAGCCTTGATTGGATAAAATTATACCCGTATATTACTGAAGGTCTTGAAAATAGAATTAAAAATGCAGCTAAAAGCTCTGGCTCTTTACAAGAACTTATTAATAACATATGTTCTAAACGTTATACAATAACTCGTGTCCAGAGAATCATTACAAGTTTTCTCCTGAACATAACGCAACAGGAATTTGAAAGGTTCAATATTTATGGAGGGCCCCAATATATCCGGGTTCTTGGCTTTAACGAAAAAGGAACACAGCTGCTGTCTGAAATAAACAAGAATGCCTGTCTGCCCGTAATAACTAAAACTGCAGACTTTACAAGAACTTGTAATATTCTGCTAAGAAGAATGCTTGAAATTGAAGCCCTCGCAACCGATATTTATGTATTGGGGTATTGTAATCCCGATTTTAGGACAGGCGGCCAGGAATATACCCAGAACCCTGTAAGGATGCTTAACAAGGGTAGTTCTGCAGTTAATAAATAAAAAAGTACAAAAAACATTAAATATTTTCAATACCTCGATAGTATTTAATAGTAGTATATTTAATAGTAGTATATTTAATAATAAATCAATTTTGTTATTATAAATAGTAAACACCAAGTAAAATGTAAATGAGTGATGTGAACAACAATATGGATAATGATTTTGTTATTGGCGATATTGAATTTAATATTGATAGAGCAATACAAGCTGTCAACGCCTACAGTCATTCCACAGGTATCAGATGTATCATAATTGATTCCAAAGGTAAAACCCTTTATGAGAAATGTGTTGATATGACCGGATGTCTGTTCTGTAAAAAAGCAGAAGATTTGTTGGGAGAACATCAGAGTTGTACAAATGCTCATTTATACGGTAGTTACCAAGCTGAAAGATTTGGCGGCAAATATGTATTTTTTTGTCCTATGGGTCTTGTTCACTGGGTTTCTCCAATTACAAAAAACAACATTTTAAAGGGCGCGGTGTTGGCAGGACCCGTCCAGATGGTTGAGCCCGAGGAATTTCTTATTGAAGATATCCTGAGGAAAAATAATATTAAAGAGGAAGATATTAATGCTATAAAAGAAAGTGTACATGATATACCTGTAATAAAAACGGAAGTTGTAAACAGCATGTCGGAAATATTATACATTGTAGCTGCCTATATATCGAATGTCCAGCCTTCAAAATATCTTGAAGAAATAGAAGCGCTTGAACAGCAATCAGACATTTCGGAATATATTCATTATATTAAGACTTTCGGTGGTGACAGTAGTGAGCTGAACAGCTACCCAATCGAAAAGGAAAAAGAGCTTCTAATGCTTATTTCTATCGGCGATAAAGCCGGATCACAAAAAATTCTGAATGAAATATTCGGACACATTTTTTTCTCTACAGGAGGAAATTTTGAAGTTATAAAAGCCAGAGTATTGGAGCTTACCGTACTTCTTTCCAGGGCAGCTCTCGAAGGTGGAGCTGATGCAGAGCAGATCTTCGGCCTTAATTATATATACTTGAATGAAATTCACAGTTTTAGCACTGTTGAAGAATTAACATACTGGCTGTCAAACATTATGATGAGATTCACAGATTGTGTGTTTACACTTGCAGGGGTTAAGCATGTTGATGTAATCTACCGGGCAATTGAATACATAAAAAGAAGTTACATGAAGAAAGTTACACTCGAGGAAGTAGCCTCATATGTGTACCTTAGTCCCGCTTATTTTAGTAAAATTTTTAAAGAAGAAATGAAAACAAATTTTAACAGCTATCTCAACCATATTAGAATTGAAATGGCCAAAAAGCTTCTTTTGGATGATACAATATCGTTAGTTGATGTATCCAACGTTGTTGGGTATGAGGACCAAAGCTATTTTTCCAAAGTTTTCAAAAGGATGGTTGGAGTAAGCCCTGGAAAATATAGGGAGGCAAGAGGTAAAATATAATTTTTTATGTTGACTAGTTAACTTATAATCTTGATTGAATGCGGATAAGACGGTATTATGAACTTGAATACAATATAACTTACAATAATATAACAAAACTAATCAAGGAGGCATTAAACATGAGTGTTTTAAATGAAATTTCCCAAAATCTGCAGCTGGGTAAAGCTAAGAATGTAAAAGAATTGGTGCAAAGAGCTGTTGATGAAGGTATTGATGTTAAACTAATTCTTGAAGAAGGGCTTTTATCAGGTATGAGCATTATCGGGGAGAAGTTTAAAAACAATGAGGTATATGTTCCTGATGTGCTTATTGCTGCAAGGGCTATGAATGCTGGTACCGAAATCTTAAAACCACTTTTGGCATCCAGCGGAATTAAGGCTAAAGGTAAAGTTGTAATTGGTACTGTAAAGGGTGACCTGCATGACATAGGAAAGAATCTGGTAAGAATGATGATGGAAGGTCAGGGTCTTGAAGTTATTGATCTGGGAATTGATGTATCCGCAGAGAAATTTGTAAAATCTGCAATGGAAAACGAAGCTGGAATTATAGCTTGCTCTGCTCTCCTCACAACCACTATGGGCGAAATGAAAAATGTTGTTGAAGAAGCTAAAAAGGTTGGAATACGAGATAACATTACTATTATGGTAGGCGGTGCTCCTGTAAATGAAAACTTCTGTAAAAGCATAGGAGCTGATATATATACTCCTGATGCAGCATCAGCGGCTGAGGAAGCAGCTAAGGTTTTCGCAGCAAAATAAATTCAGTAAGATAGGTGTTAGAAACTGGAGTGGAGGCTAGAAGCTGCCAGACAGCAGGTTAGGTGTTAGGTAGAGACCAATCTCTAACATCTAGCATCTAACCTCCCACTCTGCATCTCTAACCTCCCACTATCCACTATCCACTATCCACTATCCACTATCCACTATCCACTACCCGCTATCCACTACCCATATCCCAATAAACATCTAACATCTATATCTCCATTATTATCGGTAGAATCATAGGCTTTCTTTTTGTCTTTTCATAAAGAAAATTCCTTAAATCATCTTTAATTATGTTTTTCACTGTAGACCAATCGGTTTTTTTCTTGTCATCACATTTTAGAAGAGCATTCCTTGTTACTAATCTGGCCTCTTCCATTAAATCTTCAGATTCTCTTACGTATACAAAACCCCTGGAAATAATATCAGGTCCTGCAATAAGGTTTCCTGTTTCTCTTTCAGTTGTTATTACAATAACTATGAGTCCATCCTGAGAAAGGTGCTTCCTGTCACGCAGAACAATACTGCCCACATCACCAACTCCCAATCCATCAACAAATACCCTGCCGGATGGAACACTACTGTTTAATTTTGCTTCTTCGGCTGATAATTCAAGCACTCTCCCTATTTCCGGAATAAATATATTTTCCATTGGCATTCCCAGTTCATGAGCCAAATTTGCATGCTGTTTTAAATGCCTGTATTCACCATGAACAGGCATAAAAAATTTGGGCCTTATAAGAGTATGGATTAATTTTATTTCTTCCTGGCATGCATGGCCTGAAACGTGAATATCTGCGAGAGATTCATAAATAACATTAGCTCCTCTTTTAAACAATTCATTTATTACTTTGAATACCAGCTTCTCATTTCCAGGTATTGGTGAAGCCGATATTATAACAAGGTCTCCTGGAACTATCTCTACCTTTTTATGCTCAGATGCAGCCATTCTCGACAATGCCGACATAGGTTCCCCCTGAGTTCCAGTTGTAATCACTACTGTTTTATCAATAGGATATCTGTCTATATCGTCTACATCAATAATAGTACCTTCAGGTGCTGTCAGATAGCCAAGCTTTGTGGCAACATCCACTACATTGGTCATGCTTCTACCGCATATTGCCACCTTCTTATCGAACTTGACAGAAGCATTTATCACCTGCTGAATTCTATGAACATTAGAAGCAAAAGTGGCTATAATTATCCTGCCTTTTGCTTTCATAAAAATTTCTTCAAAGGTGTTGCCTACAGTCCTTTCAGACATTGTATAACCTTCTCTTTCAATGTTTGTGCTGTCACACATAAGTAAAAGGACACCCTTGCTGCCCAATTCCGCCAGACGTGCAAAGTCCATAGGCTTACCCTCAATAGGAGTATAGTCTATTTTAAAATCACCTGTATGAACAATAATGCCAAGTGGTGTAAATATTGCCAATGCCACAGAATCTGCAATACTATGAGTAGAGCGGATAAACTCAACCTTGAAACAACCCAGTTCAATACTTTGTCCCTGCTCAACTCTCTGAAGTACAACCTGGTCAAGCATACCATGCTCTTCCAATTTGTATTCCAGCAAGCCAAGAGTAAGTCTTGTCCCGTATACCGGTGCATTTATCTGTTTTAAGACATATGGAAGAGCACCAATATGGTCTTCATGTCCATGGGTTAGTACAATTCCCCTAATCTTTTCCTTGTTTTTAATGAGATACGAAACATCCGGAATGACCAGGTCAATACCCAGCATTTCATCTTCTGGGAAAGTAAGTCCGCAATCAACTATAATAATATCATCCTCACACTCAAATACAGTGATATTTTTTCCTATCTCATTTACTCCTCCCAAGGGTATAACTTTCATTTTCTTTTTCTTTTTTGCCACAATTAAACCTCCAATTAAATTAACTGATTACTTCAACTAAATATTTCACGGATAAAAAATTTCGAGGCGTGACAAACATAATGACATCTGCATCAAATTACAATGAGCACACTTTCAGCTGAAAGCCTGCCAATGTAAATGCAGTGTAGCCATTAAGTCATTCCACATCTATAGTTGGAAATAAATTTCTCACTCAATAATAATAATAAAACATTTTAATATATTATAAAGCCCCGGTATATTTAACAATATACTAACATAAATCCAGTAAGTATATTATTAAATA
>OFEK01000570.1_pt1 | contig 36426 bp, 33 predicted proteins | sample 1521131 | NCBI WGS metagenome assembly OFEK01 (sample SAMN05720209, study PRJEB24109) | activated sludge metagenome | isolation source: Anaerobic digester | place: China | collected 2015-12-16
CTGATGGCTGTAAACTGAAGAGTGGGTGATACTGGATTCGAACCAGTGACCTCTACCGTGTGAAGGTAGCGCTCTGAACCGGCTGAGCTAATCACCCCGGTAGTGTGGGCGGTACTGGATTCGAACCAGTGACCCCCTGCTTGTAAGGCAGGTGCTCTGAACCAGCTGAGCTAACCGCCCGCTAAGGATTCCCTTAGGTTTTGGGACTGCAAAAGTAGATGTTTTTCTGCATTATCCAAGGTTTTTTTTCTCAGGGCACGATTCCACTATCTTCCGACAGCCTCCGGATCATCCCTTTGCTGCGAAAGATTGAACTTCTCCGGATGGCGGGCTGTTTTGTCCCGGTAAAAATCTTCTATCCTGCGCAAGTCGGCCTCGTAATCGCCCGTGGGATGGAAGACCGGCCCAAGGCCCCCTTCTTTCTTGCCGTAATCCAAATACCCCAGCACGATGGGCACCTGCGCCATGGAAGCAATATAATAAAAGCCTTTTTTCCAGTTACGGTTAAGCTTTCGTGTGCCTTCAGGGGTTATCACGATCATCAGCTCTTCATGCTCCCTGTACATGGCCGCTATCTGCGGAACCAGGTTGCTGCTGTGGCTACGATCAACCGGAATACCACCCAATGCCCTGACCAGGGGCCCAAGGGGAAAACGGAAAGCCTCCTTCTTGATCAGAAAACGCACGGGTATGCCTTTGCTCACAAACCCCAGCTTACCGATGAAGAAATCCCAATTGGACGTATGTGGTGCCTGGATGATCACCGACCGCCGCATCTCATCAGAATAATGTGCTTTGATCTTCCAGCCGGCAAGGGCCAGGATCAGTTTTGCCAACAACCTCATCATGGTTAATAATCAAGATCGAGTTGGAGTGTATCCCTGAACAACTGCAGATCCGGATTGATCTCCGTCATATGCTTATACTTATCACTAGGCGCATAAGGGCGCACCTGGTCGTTGCTTTTCTTCACGACTTCCACCTTCAAACTGATCAGGGTATTGTTGAGCGATTGCTTCAGAAAGCCGAGTAGGTCCTGCCTCTGGGCTTCCACTTCCTGTTGCTGAACTTTATTATCGACCTCAAAACTAACCGCCCAGTTCTCGAGCAGCGCTGGCTGCTGGGCACTCAGGGTGGTATAAAGATTGGGTTTTTCCTGCCGGAACTTCCCGGCGTAGGCCTGCCAGTACATGTGCAGATCCTCTTCCCGGAAAGGTGTTTCTGCCGCTTCCTTCACTGGCATGGGCTTTTCTTCCGCTTTCTCCACCTTGTCCTTCAAGGCTATGGTGCCATATTGACTCAGCTTGGGATCCAGTCCGAGACCCACCTTGCTTTTCACCTCCGGTGCAACACTAGTTTGCTGTGGTGTGGGCGTTGGAGCAGGCTTCTCACTGCGCATCACTTTGGCAGCGGGCTGGGGACTTTGGGAAGCGCTCCGGGAGACGGCCTGGCCTGCCCCTTCCCTGTTAGCTGCGCCGGTGGTCAGAGCGCATAGCTTCATAACGGCCAGCTCGAGATGCAGTTGCTTCAGGCTGGCCGACTTATAGTTGAGGTCATATTCATTGGTCGTCTCCAGGGCCCTGAGCAGCCATGCCTGTTTGCTCATGACCGCCTGCTCCAGGTAGCGGGACCTGTAGCCTTCAGGCACTTCCAGCAACCCGGCCATCCTTTCATCTCCTGCGACCAGGAGGTTGCGGAAATGTTCTCCCAAACCCACCAGGAAGTGCTGCCCATCGAAGCCATTGCCCAATACCTCATGTACCAGCAAGAGTGCATTGGCCAGATCTTCTTCCAGCATATACTTCGTCATGCGGAAATAATACTCGTAATCAAGGACATTCAGGTTATTGATGACATCGGCATAGCGCAGCGTTTTGCCTGAAAAGCTCACCAGCTGGTCGAAGATGGAGAGCGCATCGCGCAGTGATCCATCGGCTTTGATACCAATAGTATGCAGGCCATCGGGATCGGCTTCGATACCTTCTCTTGTGGCTACATACTTAAGCTGGCGCACGATGCCATCTACGGGGATGCGTTTAAAATCAAATATCTGGCAACGTGAGAGGATAGTTGGGATGATTTTGTGCTTTTCGGTCGTGGCCAGGATGAATTTGGCGTAGGCCGGAGGCTCTTCCAGTGTCTTCAGGAAGGCATTGAAGGCCGACAGGGACAGCATATGAACCTCATCGATGATATATACCTTATATTTCCCGGCCTGTGGTGGAATCCTGACCTGGTCGACCAGGCTGCGGATATCTTCAACCGAGTTATTGGAGGCCGCATCCAGTTCATAGACATTGAAGGAAGCGGAGCGGTCGAAGGAGAGACAGGAATCACAAGCGTTGCAGGGTTCGATATTTTCTGTCAACTGTTTGCAGTTGATGGTCTTGGCCAGGATGCGTGCACAGGTCGTCTTTCCCACGCCCCTGGGGCCGCAAAACAAAAAGGCCTGGGCCAGTTGCTGGTTGCGAATGGCATTTTTAAGGGTGCCGGTGATGGCTTCCTGCCCGATTACCGTGTCAAAGGTGGCCGGGCGATATTTACGGGCTGATACGATAAACGGCTCCATGCAATGTTTCTTGGTGTCAAAAATACGAAATCCACCCGATCGTTGGCAGCTACCCTCCGGCCTGGTCAGAAAAGTAGGGTATCGTTGGGATTTTTTGCCGGTTTCAAAGAAATGCCTAACTTTGCGCTCCCGTTTATGTTACGGGAAGAATTAATTCATTCTCATTAAAAATCAACAAGATGCTAAGACAGTACGAAACCGTTTTCATTATGACTCCCGTTTTGTCTGATGAACAGATGAAGGAAACGGTTCAGAAGTATCGCAAGTTTCTGAATGAGAAAGGAGCTGAGGTGGTGTATGAAGACAATTGGGGTCTTCGTAAACTGGCCTACCCTATCCAGAAGAAATCGTCGGGCTTCTATTGCCTGTTTGAATTCAAGGCCGATCCTGCCTTGATCAGGGAATGGGAAGTGACCTTCAAGCGAGACGAACGAATCCTTCGTTTTCAGACCGTAGTCCTGGACAAACATTCCATTGCGTACAACGAAAAGAAACGCAAAGCGAAAGTCAACAAGGAAAAAGAAGAGGAGAAGGCAGAAGTTTGATCATCCAGCTAACAACGATTCATCTTTAACATTCAGAACATGGCACAACAAGGACAGTCCGAGATAAAATACCTGACTCCCATTGCCGTCGATATCAAGAAAAAGAAATATTGCCGGTTCAAGAAATCAGGGATCAAGTACATTGATTATAAGGATGCCGACTTCCTGCTCCGTTTTGTAAACGAGCAGGGCAAGATTCTTCCCAGAAGGATCACCGGAACATCCACGAAGTATCAGAAAAAAGTTGCCCAGGCCATCAAACGCGCCCGCACGCTGGCGTTGATGCCTTATGTCGCAGACCTTTTAAAATAAGGAGGAGTATCTATGGAAGTTATTCTCAAACAAGATATGCCCAATCTGGGATATAAGGACGACATCATCAGTGTCAAAGCTGGCTATGCCCGCAACTACCTGATTCCCAAGGGTATCGCCATACCGGCCACCGAAACGAACCGCAAAGTGGTTGCAGAAACCCAACGTCAGCGGGCGTTTAAAGAAGAAAAAATCCGCAAGGAAGCCGAAGCCCTGGCAAAGGCCCTCGAAACTGTGAACGTGCGCATCGCTGCCAAAGCAGCTTCCACAGGGAAGATCTTCGGCTCCGTTAATGCCATTCAGATTGCTGAAGCTATCCAGGAGCAATACAACTATGAAGTGGATCGCAAGAAGATCCACATCGATGGGGATCACATCAAAGAACTGGGCGAATACACCGCTACCGTGGTGCTTGCCAAGGGCGTAAAGGTGCAGATCCGTTTCGAGGTATTCCCGGAATAATCAGGCATTGGCAGTTCAGCCCCGGATTCCGGCGCAATAAAGGCATAGCCTATGATGCTATCCAAAGCGCAGATCCGTTTCATACGGTCCCTGCATCAGGCAAAATACCGTGATCAGGAAAGAATGTTCCTGGCCGAAGGTCATACTTTGGTCAGGGATTTTCTTTTTTCCAGCATCAAGCCTTACCTGATTTGCATACAGGAAACCTGGCAGCAGGACCATCCGGACCTGGCTGACGGATTGGGGACAACCACACTGACGGATGAAAAAGGGATGCAAGCCATTTCACTGCTCAGTTCACCATCTCCCGTGCTGGGTGTATTCCATAAACCTGCGCTGACTGCACCGGATGCGCTTTTGCAAGGAAGCGCCCTCCTCTACCTGGATGGTATCAGGGACCCTGGTAATATGGGCACACTGCTACGCACCGCCGACTGGTTTGGCATGAAAGAGGTAGTGATGAGCCCGGACTGCGCCGACCCTTTTAATCCCAAAGTTGTGCAATCAAGCATGGGATCACTGGCACATCTGAGCCTGCGTATTGCAGCTCCCGCCGATTTTTTCGGTGGGCCGGCAAGGGGTAGACAGGTGCTGGGAGCTTTGCTCGAAGGCGACAGCATCTACCACTTCACCCCGCCCCAGGATGCCATCCTGGTCATCGGGAATGAATCACAGGGCATCCGGACCGATGTGCTTCCATGGATCACGCGAAAGCTTACCATTCCACGGGCCGGCCAGGACGAAAACCATGGGGCAGAATCACTGAATGCCGCCATCGCCGGAGGAATACTCATGGCCTGGATGAAAGATCCCAGGCTGAACACTTCTACGCAATAAACGTTTATTCTTGAAATATCATTAAGATCATGAGTCCCAACCTTAAGCTGTTTCTCATCGCCATCGTGCTGATCGGCCTCTCCATTGCAGGGATCGCCATCAAGATGTTCCTGAAAAAAGGGGGTGAGTTTAAAAAATCCTGTCAAAGCGTGGACCCCAAGACAGGGCAAAAGATCGGCTGTACCTGTGGGAATCAGGATACGACGACCTGCGATAATCGCGCATAAAACCGACTATTCCGCTGACTCTTGTTTTTGCAGATAAGCTTCAAATCCCGGTGAAGCCCAGGTCTGGTAGCTGCCATCCTTATCGCTATAGATCATATAGACCTCCAAACCCGGATGGGTTTCCAGGAAGTTTTTAACGGCGGCTGTCCCGGCCACCATGAAAGCCGTTGCATAGGCATCGGCTGTTGTGGCATCATCGGCCAGAACAGAAACACTTAGCAGGTTGTGCGTAACAGGATATCCGGAGCGTGGATCGATGGTGTGGGAATACTTCATTCCGCCCCTCTCATAAAATTTACGGTAATTCCCCGAGGTAGCCAAGGCTTTATCTCTCAGAACCACGATTGTATCCAACTGACGCTCCGCAGTAGGATCGGCCGAGGGTCGTTCAATACCGACTTTCCATAAAGATCCGTCCGGTTTGGCTCCCCTCGCCAGCACTTCACCCCCAATATCCACCAGATAGTGTTCAATACCTTTACCCTCCAGCCATTTCCCCACCTGATCAACGGAGTATCCCTGTGCGATGGCGTTTAAATCAAGCATGATATTCGGATGGTCCTTAATGATTCGACCATTTTCCATTCTTACCTTCTGATATCCAATATATTGCAACATACTGTCGACCTGAGCTGAGTCGGGCATCTGTTGGTGCCTGAACCCAAACCCCCATGCATTCACCAAGGGCATGACCGTAATATCAAAGGTGCCCATACATGACTCAGAGAAACCCTGAGCCCTTTCAAAGATCTCGGTCAGCATCGCATCAGGAACAACGGTGGTATCGTTGCTATTGATCCTTGAAATCTGGGAAGTGGGAACATATACCGAGGCAACCTGATCGAAAGCCAGCAGGAAGGAGTCAATTTCCGTCTGAAAGTTCCGGCCTTCTCTGTCATAGTAAGTGATGGCATAATAAGTACCCTGTGCTTCACCCTGGAATTTCACCAGGGTCAGCTCCTGCCGGGGCTGGCAGGCCGATAAGCCCAGGTAGATGAGCGTGGTTAACATTAAAATTCTGTTCATACGTTGTAATAAATGAAAAGCCGGACAAAGGTACACCCTGAATCCGGCTTTATGGATCAATTCATACAATGTTTATCCCCCGAAATCGTCAAAGGCGATCATTTCTTCAGGTACACCAAAATCATCCAACATCTTGGTAACTGCATCGTTCATCATAGGCGGACCACAGATGTAGTACTCAATTTCCTCAGGCTCATTGTGCTGTTTGAGGTAGTTGTCCATGATGACCTGGTGAATAAAGCCCTTATAACCAGTCCAGTTATCCTCTGGTCTTGGTTCAGAAAGGGCGATATTGAAGGTGAAGTTGGGAAAATTCTTTTCAATTTCGCGGAATTCATCCACATAGAAGAGTTCGCGCAGGGACCGGCCGCCATACCAGAAAGTTACCTTGCGGTTGCTCTTTAGGGTATGGAAGAGGTGGAAGATATGAGAGCGCATGGGTGCCATGCCGGCGCCACCACCGATGAACATCATCTCACGCTGTGTTTCCTTCAGGAAGAACTCCCCGTAAGGTCCGGAGATGATCACCTTATCACCGGGTTTACGTGAAAAGACGTAAGAGGAGCAGATACCCGGATTGACCTTCATGAAAGCATTGGCCTTCCTGTCCCATGGTGGGGTTGCAATACGGATATTAAGCATGATGATATTGCTTTCAGCAGGATGGTTGGCCATGGAATAGGCGCGCACCACTTCTTCGCTGTTCTTCATCTTGAGATCCCACATCCGGAACTTATCCCAATCTTCCCGGTATTCCTCTTCAACATGGATATCCTTGCCATAGTCTACTTCGACCGGAGGAACGTCGATCTGGATATACCCACCTGATTTGAAGTCCAGTGCTTCACCCTCGGGCAGTTTGACAACAAACTCCTTAATAAAGGTGGCTACGTTGTGATTGGAGACGACCTCACATTCCCATTTCTTGATCCCGAACACCTCATGGGGTACGCCGATCTGCATATCCTCCCTCACTTTCACCTGGCAACCCAGTCGCCAGTGGTTTTGCTGTTCTTTTCTTGTAAAGAAGCCCGTCTCTGTAGGAAGGATGGAGCCGCCCCCTGTGAAAACCTGGCATTTGCAGGTACCGCAGGTACCGCCACCACCGCAGGCGCTGGGCAGGAATATCTTCTCTGCTGACAGTGTTGCAAGGAGGTTGGTGCCAGGCTGGACTTCAATCTCCATATCATCGTTGATGGTCACCTTCACTTTCCCTTGCGGTGTGAGTTTCTTACGGGCATAGAGCAGGCCCATCACCAGGGTGAGGATCACGAACAGGAAGACCGCCACACTGATGAGGACGGTGCTGCCGATGCCTATTTCCAGTAGAATCATATCAATTGAATGCTTATGCGTTACAAAAAACTAGAGTTTGATCCCCATGAAGCTCATGAACGCGATGCCCATGAGACCGGTGATAATAAATGTGATTCCCAAGCCACGTAAGGGGGCTGGTACATCTGAGTACCGGATTTTCTCACGGATCGCGGCAATGGCGACAATGGCCAGAAGCCAGCCCACCCCACTACCGAGTCCAAAAACGGTGGCTTCGGCCAGTGTCTGGTATTCCCTTTCCTGCATGAAAAGTGAACCACCGAGGATGGCGCAATTTACGGCTATCAATGGAAGGAAGATTCCCAGCGAGTTGTACAATCCCGGAGAGAACTTTTCGATGACCATCTCGACCAGCTGCACCATGGAGGCAATGACAGCGATGAACATGATGAACGACAAGAAGCTGAGGTCCACGCCTGCCAGGTCAGATCCCAACCAGGCAAGGGCGCCGGGTGCCAGCAGATACTTGTTGATCAGGAAGTCGATGGGGACCGTGATGCCGAGCACGAAGATCACAGCCAGTCCCAATCCCATGGAGGTGTTCACTGTCTTGGAAACGGCAAGATAGGAACACATGCCCAGGAAGTAGGCGAAGATCATGTTCTCAATGAAGATCCCCTTGATGAATATATTGGCTAATTCCTGCATAACCCTTATTGTTATAATGGTTTATCTTTTTTCTTCGATCAGATCACGGTTGCGGTAACGCTGTATCCAGATGATGACGCCCACCACGATCAGTGCCATCGGCGGAAGGATCATCATACCATTGTCCTTATAACCGATGTTGTAGATACCGATTTTATCCATGACGGGATATCCCCATACCGTACCGGACCCAAGCAGTTCCCTGAAGAATCCGACCACAATCAGGATCCATCCATAACCTGCTGCATTACCTACGCCGTCAAGGAAGGACGCCCAGGGCTTGTTCCCCATGGCAAAAGCTTCAAGGCGACCCATTACGATACAGTTGGTGATGATAAGACCCACGAATACGCTGAGCTGCTTGCTGACATCATAATAGAAAGCCTTGAGGATTTCATCCACGAGGATCACCAGTGCGGCGATCACAGTCAACTGCACAATGATACGGATACGTGGAGGAATGGTGTTGCGCAACAGTGATATGACGACGTTGGATACAGCCATAACGGCCATCACCGATATCGCCATAACAACCGAAGGTTCCAGTTTGACCGTAACGGCCAGGGCCGAACAGATACCCAGGACCTGAACGGTGATGGGATTCTCCTTGTTGAGGGGATTCAACAGGAGCTTGCGGTTACGTGCAGAGAACAGGGCTTCTCTTTGTCCTTTGTCCGCGCTCATAGTTCAGTTGATTTTTGAAAGAATGGGATATAATTTTCAAGGCAGTCACGCAGCATATACGTAACCCCGTCACTGGTGATGGTACCACCGGAGATGGCATCCACACCGTGGATCAAAGGAATGGTGGTGCTATTGGCGACACCGCCCTTGACCACACTGACGCTCATGAACTTACCATTGGCGTCCATGATCTGTTTACCGATGAATTGTTCCTCAAAGAAATCCTGGTTGATCTCGGCACCCAGTCCCGGTGTTTCTCCTTTGTGGTTGAAACTGGCTCCCACAATGGTATTCAGATCGCTCTTCAGGGCGATATTGCCCCAGATCGGACCCCAGAGTCCTTTGCCACGAACAGGGATGACGATAACCTCTCCGGTCTCCGGTATTTCGAGCCGGAAGAGCGGCAGCAGCGGCTCCTCCTTGGATTTGCCTGCTTTGAGGTCCTCAATCTGTTTGACAACTGTGCGCATGTCGACATCAAAAGCCCTTACCTCACCCTGTTCCAGCTTACCATCTTTGAACAGACTTTGGACATTGCCCTGCAGGTCAACGCTGAGCTCTTCCTTCACATATTGGTTGTAGAGGTCGATTGTCTCAGGGCCTTTGGCATGTATGCCTGCTGCGCTCAGGATTTCCTGCATCTTTTCTACCTGCTTGTTTCGCTGCTGGTAGGGCTTGACCATCAGGGCAACGGCCGTCAGCACAGCTGCCACGACGATGACCATGATGGTTGCGAACCGAAAGATATATGCGTTGCTATACATCTGCGTGCTTTTTGTAGGTTTACACCTTAACCGTATTCAGTTTCAGCCGTTTTGTCCGGCGTTTGATATTGGCCTGGATGACATAATGGTCAATCAGTGGTGCCATCACATTCATAAAGAGGATGGCCAACATGATGCCTTCCGGATAGGCCGGATTAAATACCCGGATCAGTATGGCCAGAACACCGATCAGGAAGCCATAGATATATTTGCCTTTGTTGGTTTGCGCTCCACTGACCGGATCAGTCGCCATAAACACCACCCCAAACGCGAAGCCCCCCATGATCAGGTGCTCGTAAGCAGGTATCTCCATGAAAGCGTTGGCGCCCCAAAGGTTGAAGAGCAGGCCCATCACATAGCCACCGAGGAATCCGCTGATCATGATGCGCCAGCTGCCAACACCGGTGAGAAGAAGAATGAGGCCGCCGATCAGAATGAGGAAAGTACTGGTCTCACCGATGGAGCCAGGAATTAGTCCAAAAAACCGGTCAAAAACACTGGGAAGCTGGTCGATATGGCCTGCGGCGGCCTGTGCCAGGGGTGTGGCTCCCGAAAAAGCATCGGCCTTCTCGGCAATCCATACCTTGTCGCCTGACATATCCTGTGGATAAGCAAAGAAGAGAAACGCGCGTGCTGTCAGGGCCGGATTCATAATGTTCATACCCGTTCCACCGAAAACCTCTTTGCCGATCACGACAGCAAAGGCAGTGGCCACGGCCACCATCCAGAGCGGGATATCCGGGGGCAGCACCAGGGGGATCAACATCCCGCTGACCAGGAATCCTTCATTCACCTCATGTCCACGCATCTGGGCAAAGGCAAATTCAATACCCAGTCCGACGACATAAGAGACCACAACAATGGGTAACACCTTGATGAGGCCAAACAGAAAAGTTGGCCATAATCCAGGCTGCTCACCGATGGATAAAAAATGCTGGTATCCCACATTCCACATCCCGAAGAGCAAAGCAGGAACCATGGCCAGTACCACAATGCTCATGGTACGTTTCATATCCATGTAATCCCTGACATGTGCCCCGGCACGCGTGGTGTGATTGGGAACAAACAGAAATGTCTCGAAGGCATCAAAGGTCGAGTGTAGTTTCTCGAACCGGCCTCCTTTCTCAAACTGAGGCTTAATCTTGTCCAGGTATCTTCGTAATGGTTTCATCCAGCAAGCGTTTACCGGTTTCTTAACTCATTTCCTTACGTATCATATCCAGTCCCTGTCTGAGGATCTGCTGCACCGGCATCTTGGAAGTGCAAACATATTCACAGAGGGCCATATCTTCTTCCGCAACCTCGTATATCCCAAGGTTCTCCATCAGGTCAATGTCCTCAACCAGAATGGCTTTAATCAGATGGACAGGATAAATGTCCATAGGAAGAACATTCTCATATTCCCCTGACATCACATAGGCACGACGTCCACCATGGGTATTGGTGTCAAGGCGATACTTCCTTTTCGGCTGTAACCAGCTGAAAAAAGTCCGGGAAACACTGAATTTACCGATACCTGGCAAGGCCCACCCAAAAAACTCATGGTAGTTGCCTTCTGGTATCAATGTTACCAGGTGATCGAAGAAACCAACATAACCGTTCCTGTCAATCTGCTCCCCGGTGAGGATATTGCCCGAAATGTAGCGGATATTCGTGCTTAATGTATTGTCTTTGATCATATTATCGATCGAACAACCCCGTATCGTTCTGAAATAGGAACGTTGCTTTGCTTCCGATCCGGCCAGGGCAACAAGGGTTGTCGCATCGAATTTCCCATGAAGCAGGACCCTGCCCATCAGGATAACATCCTGCGGGCTCAGATACCATACTACTTCACCTTTATTGACAGGGCTGAGGTGATGAATCTGAACGCCGACACTACCGGCAGGATGAGGACCCTCAAAGTAGTGTATTTCAACACCTTTCGCGTTCAGTAATACCTGACTCTTACTGCGGCTGGGATGCAGGCTCAGATAGACTTTCCCTTCCGTCAGCTTTCCAAGGGCATGCAGGCCGGTTTGAAAGGCCTCAGCCTCCCCTTCCACCAACAGGTCCATATCGGGCGCCAGCGGGGCTGTGTCGAAACCGGATATGAAGATCGCTTTAGGCTTGTCTGCGGGCGAAGCAACCACTGCATAAGGGCGCTGGCGCAGCAGGGCAAAGGCACCTGTTTTTAACAGGTGTGCCAGGAGCGTATCGCGGTCGGTCTGCTGAGGGTCAATCCGGCTGAAGCTCTCATATACAATGGTTTCATCAGCATCAATGCGGATCTCTTCGATCACACGCTTCTTTCCCCGCTTGATGTCTGTTACCTTCCCGCTCACAGGGGCAACAACCATCACCTGTTCCTGGTATTTATCAAAGAACAAGGGCGTCCCGGCCTTCACCAGGTCCCCTTCCTTAACCAGCAGCTTAGGGAATATGCCACGAAAATCTGTGGGCTTGACCGCATAATGTCCCGTATTATATGCGCTGATCTTCTTCTCTGCCACCCCTTCCAGAGGTATGTCAAGGCCTTTCCTGAGTTTAGTGATATTGGTCATAAGCACAATGGGCTTGATGAATTCCGTGAATCAATTGGGCAAAATTATATATATTAATCTAAATGTTTAAACATTAACAATAAAAAATCTGCCTTTCGGGATGACTGAGCGTAATACACTGTCAATGATTTGATTATGTGATATAGCACGCACGATCCCATGCATCGGCCGTGTAAATGTAAGGAATCCCGCATAAAATCAGCTACATTTTGGTCACCTCATTTCGCTACCTTTGTTAAGCTCGAACAGGTAACCCATGAGGATCGCCACTATCATACGTCATTGCAAATCACCGGCCATGGTCGTCGCTACCATGTTCATCTGCTTCCAGGTCCAGGTGCAAGCCCAGTATTATGAACCGGGATACCTTCGTTACCAGGACCATGTCTATGCAGACCACATCCAGACAGTGTTATTGCACCGCGAGGGATGGGAGTTGTCCAACCCCTGGCTGGAAATGGGAAGCCAGGATCAGTTGCGGCTGAGCTTTGACGATCTCAGGGCCGGGGTTATCAATTATAAATATCGTTACATACACTGCAATGCCAACTGGCAGCCTTCCGATCTCCTTCCTGCTGATTATCTCGAAGGTTTTTATGAGGATGATATCATTACTTATCTGCCATCCTATAACACTATACAGGATTATACACATTATACTGTTGTCTTTCCATCAGAAAGGATGGCTCCAAAGCTTTCCGGCAATTACCTGCTCATCGTTTACGAAGCTACTGACCCCGATCACCCTGTTATTACCCTGCGCTTCATGATATTCGAGTCCCTGGTCAATATCCAGGGCAGGGTGCATGCCGCCACTGACATAAACGAAAGGGATTACAGGCAGGAGATCGACTTTCGGATTGAGCAGGGGGGATATATCATTGAGCAACCATACCGGGATATGCAGGTCATCCTCCTTCAAAATGAGCGCTGGGACAACGCCATTACCAACCTTAAGCCGCTCATGGTCAGGGATAGAATCCTGGACTTCAATCTGGATTTTGGGAATGTGTTTGATGGGGGTAATGAATTCAGGCATTTTGATATTAAAAGCCTCCGCTTCAATTCTGACCGCATTGCCCAGATCACTGATCCAAGCGGTGTGTTTGAAGTGATCCTGCATCCTGATATCAGGAGACCTTTTCAGGTATATACCCGGCTCCAGGACATCAATGGGCGGCGCTTCATCAGAAACGACAATGGCTCCGATAGCCGGGTCGAAGCGGAATATGTGCGTGTCCATTTCACCCTGCCCTATGAAGCACCCATTGCACATGGTGATATTTTTGTTTTCGGGGCCCTTACACAATGGCAGTTCCTGCCCTCAGCCAAGATGCAATATGACTTTACCCGTCGCGCCTACCGGACCAGTCTTTACCTCAAACAAGGCTATTATAATTATATGTATATGCTGGTGGAAGAAGGAAAGACGATGGGTGACCAGGGTTTTATCGAAGGAAACCACGAGGAAACGGAAAACGATTATGTCATCATGGTCTATAACCGTGAGACGGGCTCACGCTACGACAGGCTGATCGGGCTGAAGCAGCTCAACTCACTAAAGGACAGATAATTCTACTCATACCTGAGCGATTCGATCGGATCCAGTTTGCTGGCCTTGGTCGCCGGGTACAAGCCGGAGATCAGTGCCACGGCAAAACAAAGCAAGACGCCTGAGATGATCCAGGCCCAGGGAATGATGAACTTGCTGCCAATGGCGAAGGACAGGACATTACCTGCCAGGATGCCCAGGATGATACCAAGTGCACCTCCCATCTGTCCGATGACGATGGCTTCAACGAGGAATTGGTTGCGGATGTCGCGTCGCGTCGCCCCTGTCGCTTTGCGGATTCCAATTTCCCGTGTTCTTTCGGTCACAGAGACCAGCATGATATTCATCAGTCCGATGGCTGCCCCGAGTAGGGTAATCATGCCAATAAGGGTTGCCGCCATGGTAACATAGCGGATGTTTTGTATCAGCATGCGGGCAATGTTGTCACTCCGGCTGATGTCAAAATTATCTTCCTCCGCAGGATTGACCTTACGGATGATGCGGAACAACCCCGTTGCTTCTCCGATGGCCGCTTCCAGCTGCTGCACATCCAGGGCCATGATGTTGATCGAAAATGATCTGTTTGGATAGGGAAACGACTGCTGCAGATTTGTCAATGGAATCAGGCAATTACGATCACCGGAAAAGCCCATGCTGGAACCCTTGGATTTGATAACCCCGATAACCCGGTATTTGCCCGGTCCTACCGAAATAATTTTCCCTTCCGGATCGATTTGATCTCCGAATAGTTTTTTTCTCACCTCATCCCCTATGATCACTACAGGATAGCCATAACGCATCTCGGCAGGTGAGAATGTTCGTCCCTGGCTCAACTCCAACCCGGCAGTCTGGAGGTAATTATCATCCGTACCCATAATACCGATGTTGGGATTGGTTTTGCTGGTCCCGTATTTAACGGTGGCAATTCCGGTCCCCCAGGCAAACACAGAGACATGGGCTGGAAAGGTATAGCTTTCCTTGAAATCCATGGCTTCATGGTAGGTGATCCTGCGAAAATGCTTCGGGCGTGTCGACTGGTTTCCCATCACCACCCGCATACCCCTGTTGCGAATGGTGAAGGTATTGGACCCCATCATGGCAAAATTGGTATTAAGGTAATACTTGATGGAGTCGATGGAGGTCAGTATACCTACCAGTGCCATGATCCCAAAAGCAATGATCAGCACGGTGAGCACCGTGCGAAGTATGTGGCTGCGGATGGACTCGAGCGAGATACGTATGTTCTCAATAACGAGGAGACGCATGGTCATTTATGATTCCTTGCTTCCGAATGCCAGGTCTCCGGCATCTCCTAATCCGGGAACGATGTAGGCCTGGGCTGTGAGTTCCTCATCGATGGCTCCTACCCATAGTGTAACATCACCTTTGGGCAGATGGCGCTTGACATGATCAACACCTTCCATGCTGGCCAGGACTGTCACGATATGCGTATGCCTCGGCCTTCCTTTGGAAAGAAGGTCTTTATAGGTAAGAACCACACTGGCGCCTGTAGCCAGCATGGGATCCGTCAGGATCAGGATCTTATCCTGCAAACTTGGGCTGGAGAGGTATTCAATCTGTATGGTGAAACCTCCGTCCTTCTGGTATTTTCGATATGCAGAAATAAAAGCATTTTCAGCCTTGTCAAAGATGGCCAGCATTCCCTGATGCAAGGGTATACCTGCCCTGAGGATGGAGGCAATCACGGGTTGTTCTTTCAGCATAGGTACGACCGCGGTACCAAGCGCCGTGATAACCTCCCGGTCTTCGTATTCAAGATGCTTGCTGATCTCATACGCAAACATCTCTCCGATCCGCTCCAGGTTGCGCCGGAAGCGCATGCTGTCGCGCTGGATTTCCGCGTCACGAATTTCAGCGATGAACTGATTGATGACAGAAGATTGCTTTCCCAGGTTTTTGACCATGACAGGCAGTGATTTGATGGGATGAAGATACAGCTTTTATGATTGCATTGTCGTCCGTCCGGATAATCCATTCTTTTTAGATCAGGCGCGCATTCCGAAGCGCCTCAGCTTCCGTACGATCTGGAGTAAATATCTTTGCCAGAACTGCAGTCTGTCGATACGTACCGAAGGATATGACGTCTCTGCGGCCCCAAAACCAGCATAAAACCTGGCCAGGTTATCGTCATTGCTGCCTTCAAAATCAAAGACCCTCGCCGTACCGGCATGCTGTGTGATGTATTGATCTATGAGCCAGGCCAGTGCATGGTGGTTTTCCATTCTCCGCTCCGTAGCTGAAAACAAGAGTGTCGATCGCCCCGGCATTTCGGCAATGACGACAGCCGCCATAAGGATGTTAGGGCCGGCTGTGGCACCCATCAAACGCACCATGCCACGATGACTGAGTCCATGAATCAGCCGCTCCAGGGTTTGATAATACTTATCTCCCAATGAGTTAAGTGATTTGCCGCGATTTTCACGAAACAATGATATCATCTCGGCTGGTGATACGTATGGAATCAGAGATAGCCTGCCCTGCTGGGCCTTCCGCAGGTTTCGTCTGAGATGGCTGCTGTATTGCTGCTCCAGTCTTTCCTTGCCCAGGATCAGATCCAGTTCATAGTTACGATTGGACTGACATGGATATGGCATGCTGGCGATCTTGTTTAAAGTATTGAGATTTAGCTCAATGAGGGAGAAAGAAACCGGAATGGCTTCCAGAAAAGACCTCACGCTCTCCGGGCTGATCAGACCAGGGCTGAACAACCCGAGCTGCTGCGTAAAAGGTGGCATAAATATGTACCGTATCCCTGCCTTCGTGCGCCGGGGAAGCGGGAATACCGCCTCATAATCCCCCTTAACCAGGGCATCCCAGGCAGGGCTAACCAGGTTGAGATACCAGGAGAAGGCGTAGATGGATTGGTTTACCGATTGCAGGACACACAGGTCCCACTTCTCTGTATCTATGTCTTGATGCCGGATATATCTTATATCAGATGCTATCATTTCAGTACGATGAGGCTTTTCCCAACAGGTGCTCATGAACTTCTCGCCAGCCAACCCATTCCTGCGTTTCACTAAGTGAAGAATTGTGCCAGAGCGTGGTGAAGGCCCCACCCCAGCGCCGGGCCTGCCCAACCAGATGATCCAGCTCTTCTATGGCTTCTTCAGGACGGTAACCGAGATAGTGATTCAGCGTTCCATCCATCACCGCAAAGGGATGAACGCAGACACGACCCATGGTGTTGCGCCGGAGATCGAAATACATAAAAGGTATATTGACACCCGCTCTGTAGCCGCACTGATCCGCATAACCCATAGAGAAATCATGAAGGATGCCTGCATGTTCGAGCATAACATAGGTATCTGGTAAAGTCAGCATCAGGAAATGCTGCCGGCTTAAGTCAACCTTCCTTCCAAGAATCTGCTCAAGCCTGTCTCGTTCCAGATTTAACCTGGCCTGGTTTCCTGAAGTGAGTGAGGACGGATGCAGGCCTATCCGGCCCCATACCGACAGCTCTCTGATCAATCGCTGCATGCTCCTGGCCCTGTGAGACAGGTTATGATCATGCTCACTCTTATTGCCCAGCAGAAAAAAGAAAACAGGTTCAGGTTGATGCATTTCCAGGGTCCGTTGGAGGTATTCGTATGTATCATACGGATCCGACTGCCTGCCGCTGATAACCCTGTAGCGCTCCCTGACCAGGCCATGTCTTCCCTTCAGGGTGTCCCGCACGAGGGTACCTGATGTATGCCACCAGGAGCGTCCACGATAGGCAAAGGCTACATCGATATCGTAGGTAGGCTGATACGCGAACTCCGGGAGATGGTATGTAAATCCCGGGTGCTGCATTGCAAGACATTGCGCTAGTATTTCCGCCCACTGGTGGACGACCGGATAAGAGAGACAACCCAACTGATAGGCCAGAGAAGCATGCGCCGGAAAACGTCCTAGCCTGTCGGTTATGTGAGGGATTACTTCTTCATACCTGGATACCATAAAGAAGGAAGCGGCCAGCGGATCAAAGGGAAGGTCACCACCTTCGACTGCAAATGGGACCTGTAGTCCGTGATAGTCAGCCAATTGAATCGCAACCTCATCACAGTCGTCTCTGAACAGCAACGAATGTGGCCTAATCCAGACCGAATCATCACGCCTGCGCTGGTCTGCGTATTGAAGCAGGTTTCCATCCCAGGCAGCCACTTCTGCTGCATCGGTCGTGAGCTGATAGTCAATGGATAACAGCTGTTTCAACACCAGGTCCAGTGTGTATGTTAATCGTTGTGTAAGCTGGTTAGTATAGACCAGAAGATGCATAGACCAAAACGAGTATCTGTCAAAGATACTACCTTATTCGAACTGCCGGCCAATCGCGGAAGGACTCACATCAAACCTTCATCTGCAAAGCTGAAATACCGGTTATCTCCCAGAATTAGATGATCCAGCACAGGCAGCTCAAGTAAGGTTCCGGCTTCCTTGAGCTTTCGTGTAAGCCGGATATCCATTTCACTGGGTTTCAGGTTTCCACTCGGATGATTATGACATAATATCATGGCTGCTGCCTTGCGTTCCAGAGCTGCCTTAAAAATACGCTTTGGATCGGCGATGGTTCCTGAAAGTCCGCCTTCACTTATCATAACCCTGGCAATCAATCTATTGGCGCGATTGAGCAAGACGATCCAGAATGCTTCGAAACTGGCATCAGCCAGGAGTGGCAACATCTGAAGATAGGCATCCTTGCTACTGGAAATCAAAGGCTTGGTTCCCTGTGCACTGGACTGCCTTCGATGTCCCAGCTCCATGGCAGCGAGGATCGTCACGGCTTTGGCGGGCCCGATTCCTTTGAAACGCATAAGTTCTCTTGCATCCAGCTTACCCAGCTCATGCAGGCTGTCTCCTGCCTCCAGCAACATTTGCCGGGCCAGTTCGATGGCGGAGGCTTTAACGGTCCCACTTCCCAGCAGGATGGCCAGCAGCTCGGCATCACTCAGGGTGTTGCGACCTTTTTCCAGCAGCTTCTCCCTCGGGCGATCCTCAACCATCCACTGCCTTATGCTCAAACGGTAACCAGCATCTGTCATACCTGAATAGACGTAAAACAGGCACTTTCCGGAAGAGAAATGAAAAAAAAAGCTGCCTTCGGGAAGAAGGCAGCCGGTAGTATCAGAACAATCTATTGATTACATGCGGTTCAACTGGAGTCTCAGTTTGGACTTCAGGTTGCTGGCTTTATTCTTGTGAATGACATTGCGCTTGGCATTCTTGTCAATCAGAGAAACGATCTTGGGATAAGAATCTTCTGCGGTCTTACGTTCCGTCAAAGACCTGAACACCTTGATGGCATTGCGCATGGTTTTGGCATAGTAACGGTTATGCAGTTTCCGTTTACTGATCTGACGGATTCTCTTGAGTGCTGACTTGTGATTAGCCATCGTATTCTTTTTACGTTAATTGCTCCTGTGATCAAATGGGCTGCAAAGATATAACCTTTTTCTGATTCAGAAAATTATTACCTGAGAAATCTCTGCCTGGGAAAACGACACCATAAAAAAAGTATGCCTGTCTGCCATTCTGTGATTGCCCGGGGAGATATCCACAGGAATAATCATGTATAGGCCTCGTTGAATAAAATGTACCTTTGCAGGAATTGTCGTGAGGTTTGTTTAATTCGATTTTCTATGACATACCGTAGTATCGCCATCATCTTCCTTGTAATCTCATGGTTTTCACTTCGTGCCGCTGAATGGGTGCCCATCACATCCCAAAAGAATGCCCCTGCAGTGGTAACGCTTGTTTCATCAAAAGAAGCAGCATCTGTGGTCCGTTTTGTGACACCTGGATTTCATCTTACGAAAGTAGCAACACCTCAGGGGGATGCTTTTCGTATCAGTATTGAAGGAGGAACCTACCTTCTGGAAGCCGGCGCGCCTGACTTGCCAAAGCTGACCGCATCGCTGATGGTCCACGGACAGGAAGAAATGCAATTCCGGGTTCTTTCATATCAGTACAAGGATATTAAGGGGATATTCCTGGCGCCTTCAAAGGGCAACCTGACGCGTGATATCGATCCGTCATCGGTACCTTATGTTTTCGGAAAAACATATGATGCGCCTGGTTTCTTCCCTGGCGAACTGGCCAGCCTGCGCGAGCCCTACATCCTTCGTGATACCAGAGGTCAGGCACTTTGGGCCTTCCCTTTTCAGTATGATGCATCAAGCCAAACGCTCAGGGTCTACTATGAAATAGAAGTGGAAGTGACCCCTACAGGGCAAACCGGATATAACACACTCTCATCCAATGGTTCTCAGCCCCTCAACGAGGAATTTCACCGCATCTATCAGCGGCATTATCTGAATTATCCTGCTAGCAAATACACCCCTTTGGAGGAAAACGGCAAGATGCTGATCATCAGCCATGGTCCTTTTATGTCGGCCATGCAACCCTTTGTTGAATGGAAAAACAAATCCGGCATTCCGACAGAACTGGTGAGTGTCAGCAGCATTGGTACTACGGCCGCTGCCATAAAGACTTACGTTCAGAACTACTACACAACACAGGGATTGACCTTCCTGCTGTTGGTGGGCGATGCCATGCATATACCTACCATCACCGCCACAAGCGGGCATTCGGATAACAGCTATGGCTATCTCGTTGGTAATGATAGTTATCCAGAGATTTTTGTAGGCCGGTTTTCAGCGGAATCCCTTGCCGATGTTGAAACACAGGTCATGAGAACACTGGCCTATGAACGGGATCCCAATCCTGCGGCATCTCATTTCAACCGCAGTCTTGGAATTGCTTCAGATGAAGGTCCGGGTGACGACAATGAGATGGACTACACCCATGTCCGCAATATGCTGACCGACCTGCTGGGATATCATTACAATTACGGGGCAGAGCATTACGAGGGATCCCAGGGAGGCAACGACCTGCCGGGAAATCCTACAGCCGCCATGGTATCCACGGAACTCAACAACGGTACAGGCGTTATCCTGTACACCGGGCACGGCAGTACCACCAGTTGGGGGACTACCGGCTTTGCCAACTCGCATATCAACGCCCTCAACAATGGGTTTATGCTGCCCTTCATCTGGGCAGTGGCCTGCGTCAATGGCAATTTTGTCAATAACACCTGCTTTGCAGAAGCCTGGCTCAGGGCAAAGAGCGGGGATATGCCCACAGGTGCCGTAGCTACATTAATGTCAACCATCAATCAAAGCTGGGATCCTCCCATGGAAGGTCAGGATGAAATGGTGGATATTCTGGTTGAAAGTTATGCAACCAACATCAAGAGAACTTTCGGGGGTATCTCGATGAATGGCTGTATGAAAATGAACGATACCTACGGCTCGGGCGGTACTGAAATGACCGACACCTGGAACCTGTTCGGAGATCCTTCGCTCCGGGTCCGCACCGATACCCCACAGGTGCTGTCAGCCACACACCTGCCAACGCTGTTGCTGGGCTCTGGTCAGTTTAATGTGAATTGCCCTGTAAATGGCTCCCTGGCAACATTGAGCCTGAACGGTCAGATCCTCTCCAGCCAGATTATTACAAATGGCAGTGTGAATATGGCTTTCAGCCCCATCCTGGTGATGGATACCCTTGACCTGGTTATCACGGGGTACAACAGGATTCCATACATCGCCCAAATCCCTGTAATCCCGGCCACAGGCCCTTATGTCCTGTATTGCCAGCACACGCTGAGTGATTCCCTGGGCAATCTGAACGGACTGGCCGATTACGGAGAGACGGTAAGCCTGAATCTCAGCCTGCAGAATCTGGGAATCCTGCCTGCCAGCATGGTCAGTATAAGCCTGCAAACCTCTGATCCATATGTCACCCTGCTTCCACATTCAGCCATCTGGAATTCCATAGGCGCCGGCGACACGAGTCAGCTGCTGGCCGTGAGCCAGATCAGTATCGCAGCCCAGATTCCAGACCTCCACCAGGTATGGTTCAATGTTGTAGCCTCCGATACAGCGGGACAAAACTGGAACTCTATGTTCTCTCTGACCCTGCATGCGCCTGTGCTATCCCTGGGAGATTATATCCTGGATGACCAGGCTGGGGGTAATGGAGATGGGCTGGCCGATCCGGGTGAAACCATCAACTTCAGTATTCCGGCCCGCAATCAGGGCCATAGCTCCAGTCCGGCCGCCAGCCTGCTGCTGGCATCCACTTCACCCCATCTTAATATTGACACCAACATGACGGCGATTCCTGCCATTTCTGCCAATGGACAAGCATGGGCGATGTTTACCCTGCACATCGACAGCACCATTCTACCGGGCAGCGTCATCGACCTTCATGCCTTCCTTGATGCCGGATCCTACCAGCATCAGACCACACGCTTTGTTCCTGTAGGTATAACCGGCGAAGATTTTGAAACCGGAGACTTCACGCGTTTTCCCTGGGCTTTTGGAGGCAGTGCCAACTGGCTCATCGACACCCAGAATCCTTTCCAGGGTTCTTTCAGTGCGCGCTCTGGCGTTATCCCCAATAATACAGCAACAGAAATGTCGTTGAGCGTAAATGTGCTGGCCAGCGACAGCATCTCATTTTATCGTAAGGTATCCTCAGAATCAGGTTATGATTTTCTGGAGTTCTATATTGATAACACCAAGGTAGACCAGTGGTCGGGCGAAGCTCCCTGGGGCCGCAAAGCCTATGCGGTTGCCGCCGGGCCACGAACCTTCAAATGGAGGTACGTGAAGGACTGGTATATGACGGGTGGTAGTGACAGGGCATGGGTTGACAATATTGTTTTCCCTCCGGTAGCTGTACAAAGTATCCCTTTTTCTGCCAGCATCATTGCAACACCATCCGGCATCTGTGAGGGAGAAAGTGCCCAGTTAATCGCAGTAACCAGTACCTCGGGACCGGCCATTCAATACCAATGGTCACCTTCATCCAGCCTGAACGCTGATAATATCTCCAATCCCATTGCCAGTCCACTTACGTCAACAGCCTACATGCTAACGGTCATTTCTGGTACAGACACGGCTACCGCCAGCGTCAACCTGACCGTATTCCCGCTCCCTGCCAAACCCATTATCAGCCTCAACGGAACCACTCTGGTTTCAAGCGCTCCGTTTGGCAACCAGTGGTTTGATCAGACAGGTCCTATTCCAGGCGCAACAGGGTCTACTTATACACCAGTTACAGGCGGTACTTATTATGTGCAGGTTCAGGACCAGAATGGATGCCTATCCCCACCATCGGATGCTATCGTATACAGCCCAGCTGGCATCGATGAATGGAACAGCCTCATATCCAACTTCCTTGTCCACCCCAATCCGGCAGGGGAATACGTGGAGGTCTCATACAGACTTCGGCAATCCGCCATGGTGAGTATCCAACTTGTTGATATCGTAGGTCGCGTCCATCGCACCCTCTACTCAGGCGAGCTGCAGCAAGGATTGCATCAGATGACCTATGCACTTGAGGGCATGGAACCAGGGCTATACCTGTTGAAAATGAACACTCCTCAGGAACAGGCAGTGCAGCGATTGATGATCAGATAAAAGAAGGTACACTCTCTCATTGCGCATTCGATTCGTTTAAAAAACTAATCATTACCTCTCATAGTTCAGGGAGGTTTCCTTTCATATGATACAGGCAGAGATAATTAATATTGGAGATGAGTTGCTCATTGGGCAGGTAGTTAACACCAATGCCTCCTGGCTGGGGGAGGTGTTAAGCAGTGAAGGCCTTGAAGTAAAGAAGATAACAGCCATCGCCGACCAGCGGGAACAGATTCTGTCCACCTTGGGAGCAGCGGTGGAGACTGTTCAGGTGGTCATCATCACAGGGGGACTTGGACCAACCCGGGATGACATAACGAAAGATGTACTATGTTCCTTCTTCAATACCTCATTGGTTTTTAATGAGGATGCTTTTCGTTCAATTGAAACCTTCTTTGCTGCCCGGGGATTACCAGTGACAACGCTCAACCGGGGCCAGGCCATGTTGCCGGCGGCCTGCCAACCCCTTCCCAATCCAAATGGAACAGCGGCAGGTATGTGGTTTGAATGGGATGGGGTGATTGTCATTTCACTTCCCGGCGTACCGCATGAGATGAAACCCATGGTAATGGATCATGTGATGCCAAGGTTGCGTGCCTTCATGCATGATGAGGTATTGGTGCACAGTACCGTCCTCACACATGGCATGGGCGAGTCCTTTCTGGCCAGGCGCATTGAGGCCTGGGAACTGGCTTTGCCAGGCCATATCAAACTGGCCTATCTGCCATCGCCAGGTATAGTCAGGCTGCGGCTGACCGCGCGTGGACCATCCAGGGAAGCCATGTTGCGGGATATTGCTGAGGCCAGGACGAACCTGGAATCGCTTATACCGGAACTGATCTTCGGATACGACCGGGATACGCTGGAAAGTGTTGCCGGTAGCTGGCTCCTGGCACGTTCAGCCATGCTGGGCGTTGCCGAAAGCTGTACAGGTGGCTATCTGGCCCACCTGATGACCAGTGTTCCGGGCAGCTCCCGGTACTTTGCCGGCGGGGTGGTTGCATATGACAATGCCATCAAAGTCAACCAGCTGGGCGTTGATCCTGCCCTCATCAGCATGCATGGCGCCGTTAGCCGTGAAGTCGTGGAAGCCATGGCCGAAGGTGTTCGTGACCTCCTGCAAACACACTATGCCCTGGCCACATCGGGGATTGCCGGACCGGATGGGGGTACGGCCGATAAACCTGTCGGTAGCATATGGATCGCCGTGACGGGACCTCATGGAACCTTCAGTAAGCACTTTCAGTTTGGGCATGCCAGGGAAAGGAATATCCGTCTGGCTTCTCTTTCAGCCCTGAATATGCTGCGAACCTATGACGCGATGGATGGTATCAGAGAGCGCTAGTACCAGGGATATAAGATGGGGTTGAAAATCAACATAAAATCAGCGAAGCCTCGAAACAAGGGTATATTTTCAAAGATATTTGGTTGTTTGAAGATATATTCCGTACTTTGCACTCCCATTTTTGGATAAAGAATACAGCTATGTCACGCATTTGTCAGATTACCGGAAAGAAAGTGATTACGGGCAACCGTGTATCCCACTCCAATATCAAGACCAAACGGAAATTTTACCCCAACCTCCAGGTGAAGCGGTTCTACATCCCTGAGGAAGACCGTTGGGTGACCCTGAAGGTATCCACCAGTGGTATCCGGACCATCAACAAGGTGGGCATTGTTGCCGCACTGAAGGAAGCCCGTGCCAAGGGATTGTATACCGACTAAGCACACATCCAAGATATACGTCGAAGCCGGCCTGCAAGCCGGCTTTTTTATTTCCCCCAAATCCTGTACAAGGCTTTGGTCAGGCAATCCAACCATGGCCCGATGCTGGTCAATGGCTGTATAAGTGAGTCCGTGAAACCATTGCAGGAGGAGGTATTGCTGCAGGATACAAAAAAGAACTGGAGTCAGGCTTCGGCAAGGCTGGTCCTTGTCTTCTGCATAACTCCAGTTTTGTTGGTACCCCGTAGGGGATTCGAACCCCTGTTACCAGGATGAAAACCTGACGTCCTAACCCCTAGACGAACGGGGCAATGCTTCATTTCCAAACGATTCCATGCTTTTCAGTGAGGCTCACCGGCATATTTTGCGTTTGGAGGTGCAAATGTAAGAAGTTCTTCCGAATTGGCAAAAGAAAATTTTCACGCCAGATCCAAATTCTGCTTTAGCCACCAGTCCTAATCACTATCGGCCTGGAAACGAAACCCCATGCGCTTGGCAGTCTTGATCTGCATATTGTCCAGCGCTACACGCATGGCGCTTACTGATACCTCCTTCACGTGATCGAAAGGTGGTGTCAGCAGGTCAAAATTGATGGTATACTGCATGGAAGAGATGATCATATCACGGACAGATTCACTGTTGATTACGGCAGTGGGAAACCCATGGTACATCAACCCCACCTCGCGCTTCCCCTCAATGAAATAGTGCATGTCCTTGTTGACAAACACCCGGCCGATAAGGTAGCCGGAATCGTTCATGCGGTTATAACGAAATGAATCCGCCAGAAAATTATAGATATAAATCACGCCACAATACGAACGGTCTGCATCCTCACGTACATAAGGTGTCTGCATAACCACATGATCCCGTGGAAACTCAAACACATTCGTATGCATCATAAAAATCAGGGCATCCCCCGCAAACCGGAGCTCGGCTTCAAATTCACTCCTGTCATAAAACTCGACGGGGATGAGCCTCTCCTGATCCGGCCTTGACTTCAGAAAGACATGGTAATTATCAACCAGCATCTGGATCTCCTGCTTAAACATCCGGAAAGTAGCAAATGTGTTCTGATAAACCTGCTGCTTCAGGTGCCCTTTGGCCCATAAACGCTCAAACATGATTCCGGCTTTGTTCTCTGCTTCACTCATAACGGGAGGTAAAAGAAGGGATGCTATTCGAAAGTAAATGAGATCTGGAATATCTTGGACCGCATGCTCTCAATACCTCTGGTATAGATGGTATTCTCCTGCTTCAGCACATCGTTGATCCCATAACTCATCTTAAGTTCTGTCCCAAATTTGAAATAGGTGGTATAAAAATCAAAACCCACACCTGTTTCCAGGGCCAGGTCATTGCGCTCAATCTTTACCCTGAGCTCATCATCGCTTTCCTTCTTCTTTGCCTGGGAGGCAAGGTCAATGGAATACTTCGCACCACCAAGGATATATGCCCTGAAATTATTGAGCCTTTGTGACTTGAACTTTACAACCAGGGGTAAATCAATATGTGTGGATTCCACTTTCTTCTTATCCTCATAAAACTGCTTGTTCCGCAGCATGAAAGTATAGTTCAGGTTGCGCTCCCCGAACGAGAGGGTGGGAATAAACCGCAGGTCCCAATATTCTGCCAGACGCAGGTTGGATACAATCCCGATATTGAAGCCAAGCTCCGGTGTGGATTCGAGCTTGTAAAGGGAATCCATCTTGTCAAACTCCTCAACATTATTGACAGAGAAGAACATTTGATTGATCCCGAGTATAAAGCCAAAATGGTATTGCTTCAGGTCATACTTCGGGAGATTTAGCTGTGGCCTGTGCTGCGCTGACGCGAGAAGAGGCAGAGCCATGCCCAGGAGAAACAGGAGTAAGATCCTGGCGCTGGTCTTTTGAATACGTGCCGTGTGCGGATGCATCATGTGCGTTTAAACGACAGTTGAGAGAAATTATGCGTCTCTCCGGTAAACAAATATATTAAATATTGCAGTCGATAGCCCTCAGAGGCATTTTATCCTGCAAGGCATGATACCTTCTCCTCTACAGCCCTATTGTGTTAGTCCTTGCGGTAGCCCCGGTAAAGTGAGGCTATTCCGAAAGTGAACCTGCGACAAGACACCTGCTGAAAACCAGCTCTTTCCAGTCTATCCAGAAAGTCCTTCCCCTGTGGGAAAGTCAACACAGAAGCAGGCAGATATGAATAGGCACCTTTATCCCCGGAGATCCACCCTCCTAAAGTTGGCAGCACATGGCGGAAATAGGCCATGTATGAAGCACGGATGAGCCTGTTTTCAGGCAGGGAAAACTCCAGGACCGAAATACTACCCCCTGGTTTCAGCACGCGGTGCATTTCTTTCAATCCCTTGTCCAGGTCTTCAAAATTCCGGACGCCGAAAGCTACCATGGCGCCGTCAAAAGTGTGATCCTCGAAAGGAATTTCCTCAGCGCGGCCGTTTTGCAGGCTGATTCTGGCATCCAGACCGGCTTTACGGATCTTGTTACGACCGATATCAAGCATTGCATCTGCAATATCGACACCTTTCACCTTGTCGATCCCGGCACGAACTGCCATCAGGGCCAGATCCGCTGTTCCTGTTGCCATATCCAGCACCAGGCCTGCTTTTTCTCTGACGAGTTCACGCACCAGGGCCCGCCTCCAACGCTTGTCGATGCCCATCGAAAGCAAGTGGTTCAGCAAATCATAGCGCCGTGCGATGCGGTTGAACATCCCACCAATAACCTCCGGGTTTTTTTCTGTCACCATACCCTCAGTTTCCCTGTTCATCTCTCATTAATTCAGACAGCAAGGCTTCCCGGTCGACCGGCACAACACCTACCATCTCACATACCAGTCCACCGGCCCTGTTGGCCACCGAAGCCATCTCATAACCATCCAGTCCACAGGCAAGGCAGAGGGTGGCAACGCTGATAACTGTATCCCCTGCCCCGGACACATCGGCAATATGCCGGATGATGGCGGGAATATGAAACGACGTCGTCTCCCCGGTTGCATCCCTTTGCTGAAGATAAACTCCTTTCTCTGAGCGCGTTACCATTACAGCATCTGCATGAAGGCTTTCCTGTAGCTGTCTGACGGCTACTTCCAGTTGATCTCCTTCCGGGGTCTCATCTGCTTTGAGGCCTTCCTTGAGTTCCTTGAGATTGGGCTTGAACAGGCTCACGCCCTGGTAGGCAAAGAAATTGCGTTTCTTAGGATCCACGGCGACAGGAATACTCTTCTGACGGGCATGCTTCACCACATGGTCGATGAGGGCAGGATCTATAACGCCTTTGTCATAGTCCTGGAAGACAATGGCATCTATTTTTCTTTGCTGCAGGATTGTATCGAAAAGGGCTATCAGCGCCGATTTATCTTCCGGACTGAGGGGTTCATCGATTTCCTCGTCCACGCGTAGCATCTGCGTATTATTGCCAATAATCCGGAACTTGGTTGTTGTGATACGTTTCTGGCTGAGAAGGATGCCATCGGCGGGCAGGGAGGCTTCGTCCATGAGTGCAAGAAGCTCTTTACCCCTTGCATCATCACCTGTGACGCTCAGCAGTATCGCCTCGGCGCCCAGCGATTTAATATTGAGTGCCACATTGGCCGCACCACCCAGGCGGCTGTCGCGGCGACCTACCCTGACAACCGGCACCGGGGCTTCAGGAGAGATGCGGTCAACCTTGCCCCAGATATAGGCGTCGACCATCATATCGCCGATGATCAGGACAGATTTGTTTTTGAAAGATTCAAACAAAAGCCTGTATTGGTTTGCATTCATAGATGTCTGTAAAGGAAGCTGTTTGCAAAAATACACAAAACCCGCGCAATGGCGGGTTATGATATGTGCGATGATTGACTGGCTATTTCAGGTCAGCCAGTGCGTTCCCTATCCGGTCGACCGCCTCACGCAACTGCGCTCTTGAGGTGGCATAGCTAAGGCGGATACAGTCAGGATTACCAAAAGCATCTCCCGGAACCAGGGCAACATATACGGTATTGAGCAGATACATACACAGGTCGGTGCTGTTCTCTATCCGTTGTCCATGTACTGATTTTCCGTAATAATGGGTGATATCGGGGAAGAGGTAGAAGGCTCCCTGGGGCTGATAACTGATCATGCCGGGGATGTCTTTCACCAGCTCCATGAGGAGGTCGCGCCTTGCCCTGAACTCTTCCCGCATGTCGATGATCTCCCTGGTTTCGGCCGGGTCAACGCTGACAGCTTTCAGTGCAGCACGTTGCGAAACGGAGGACGCCGCTGACGTAAACTGTCCCTGTATCTTGTCACAAGCCTGTGCGATCTCTCTGGCGGCCGCCATATAACCCAGTCGCCAACCTGTCATGGCAAAACCCTTGGAAACCCCGTTTATCGTGATCACCCGGTCATAAATATCTTCAAAGGATGCCATGCTTTCATGCTTACCCACAAAATTGATCAGCTCATAAATCTCGTCCGAGATGATATAAACCTGTTCATGCCGCTTAAAGACTTCGGCGAGGCCACGCAACTCTTCACGTGTATACACTGAACCCGTGGGATTGCATGGGCTGCTGAACAGGAACAGGCGCGTTCTGGGCGTGATGGCTGCTTCAACTTCCTCCGGCGTCACCTTGAAGTCATTGACCAGTTTACCCTGAATACAAACAGCCTTTCCTTCTGCCAGCTTAACCAGCTCGATATAAGACACCCAGTAAGGTGCAGGAAGAAGGACTTCATCGCCTGGGTTGATAAGGCTGAGTATCACGTTGGCCAGGGATTGCTTGGCTCCGGTAGACACTACGATTTGTTCAGGCCTGTATATCAATCCATTATCCCGTCTGAATTTCTGACAGATGGCTTCACGAAGGTCCGCATACCCGGGCACAGGTGGATAAGAGGTATAGCCCTGATCGAGGCCTTCCTTGGCAGCATCTTTGATGAATACAGGTGTATCAAAATCAGGCTGACCTATGCTGAGGTTGATCACTTTATGTCCCTGACAAGCCAGCTCCCGGCTTCTGCGGGTCATCGCCAGTGTCTCAGATTCCGCGAGTTTGTTGATGCGGTCAGACAGGCGGACAGTGTGGGCTTTCATCTCCATAATCGACGGTATAAAGCAACAAATGTAGCAAAATCGCCATGTCAGATACCTGTGATGACCATCCACATATCCGTTTTTCGGATATTTGTACTGAATAAAAATAAGACATGCCCTATGCAGACAATTCTGGAAATACTGAAGTACATCCTTCCCTCGATCATCACCTTTCTCACCGCCTGGTTCATTATCAGGCAATTCATTGATAATGAGCAAAAAAAGAGTCTGATTGCGATGAAATCATCGGCCTCACAGACCATTATGCCTGTGCGTCTGCAGGCCTATGAGCGGGTATTGTTGCTGCTGGAACGCATCAGCCTGCAAAGCCTGGTCATGCGTGTACATCAGGCCGGAATGACGGCTGCCGAACTGCATCAGGCGTTGTTACAGACCGTCCGTCAGGAATATGACCACAATCTTTCCCAGCAATTATATATGAGTCCTGACGCATGGGAATTGATCCGGAATGCCAAGGAGGAAGTCATAAAGGTTGTTAACACCTGTGCGGGCAGGATGCCGGAACAAGCGGAGGGCAAAGACCTGGCGACAGACATCCTGGAGGAGACCCTGAAGATGGGCCGGCCAATGACGACCACTGCCATCCTGTTCATCAAGAAAGAGGTCAGGCAGATTTACGGTTAAATAAGATGTGGGTATCCAATGACTCAGGAAAGGGCCGTTTCTGATTTTCGAAGCAGGACAACAGCCTGTGCGGCGATACCTTCACCTCGCCCGACGAATCCCAGCTTTTCCGTTGTCGTAGCCTTCACAGATACATCATCCTCGGTAACCTGCATCAGGCGGGCCAGGTTACGCCGCATCTCCGGGATGTAAGGGGCAATCCTGGGGGATTGCAACAGGATGGTGGCATCCAGGTTCACGAGGCGGTAACCCTTATCCTCTATCTTAGTGATAACCTCCCTGAGCAGCAGCGTTGAGTCGATTCCCTTATAGGTATCGTCAGTATCCGGGAAAAGCTGCCCGATATCACCCAGTGCAAGAGCGCCCAACAATGCATCCATAACGGCATGGATCAATACATCAGCATCTGAATGTCCAACAGCTCCGAATGTTGAAGGTATATGAACGCCGCCCAACATTAGTCGCTCGCCTTCTGCCAGGCGATGTACGTCAAAGCCGGTGCCAATGCGGGACCCCGGCATGTTTACATTGTGGGGACTTCCTTACCCTGCGCCACGAAGGCATCAAAATCGAAAAGCAGGGAGAACCTGAGGGTATTCTCAAGTGGATTGCGCTGATCGATGGCAACGAGATAGGAGAAATCGAGACCAAAGACATTGTACTTCAAACCTGCTCCTAATGTGAAGAACTTACGGTTTCCTTTGGTTTTATGCTCATGGAAGTAGCCGGCACGCAGCGCAAACTGCTTGTCATACCAGTATTCCGCGCCAACAGCAAAATTATACTCCCTGAGTTCTTCGCTCATTCCACCTGGTGCATCATAGAAGGACTGCAACATCCCGGTGACCACAGCGACATCAGGATCCATACCTGAACGTATCTGCTGCTGGCCATTGATGTAAATCGTATCCCAGATGGGAGGTGTGGGCACCAGCAGTTTGTTGACATCGACCATAAACGACAGGGTATTGTAGTCGTCCAGGTCTATACTGAAACGGGGGCCAAAGCGAAGGTTTGTAGGAATGAAATCCCGGGCTGTATTATCATCCGAGTAGCTTATCTTGGCCCCGATATTGGAGATATTGAGCCCCCATGCAAGCGTGGCCTCCTGTCTGTTTTTCAGAGAGTACTTTTTCTCATGATAGATAGAGACATCTGTGGCCACCGATGTTCCGGGCTTGGTAGCTGCGCCACCCACAAACTGCCCTTGTGTGAGGTTTGAGTATATGTACCGAAGGGCGACAGCACCAGAAAGGGTCTTGGTAAGTTTACGCGAATAAGCTGCATCCAGTGCGAACTCGTTGGGACGGTAATTACCGATATTGGTTCCGATGACATCGGTAAAGGTAATATCACCCAGGGAGAAATAAACCAGAGAGGCTGCCAGGGTAGACTGGTCATCCAGACGTTTGTAACCCGTCAGATAGGCAAGGTTAATGTCATTCACCAACTGCCTGAGCCAAGGGCTATAGGAAACGGAAAAGCCCATTTCCTTATCGATAAAAGCATATTTTGCGGGATTCCAGTGCATGGAATTGGCATCCGGAGCGGAGGCAACGCCGGCATCTCCCATAGCTCCAGCGCGGGCGTCAGGGGATATCATCAGGAATGGCACGGCGGTGGTGATGGTATTCAGTTCCTGCCCCAGATAATTATTGCTTTGTGCCTGAATCGAATAAAACGACACCATGCCTGCAAGCAATAACCAATTAGATTTCTTCCACATAAACTGCATAGGCTGCAAATAAAAAACGTGCAAAGTTAACGATTATCCGGATAACTTATTGTTCGATTGCCATAAGAGCCCTAAACGCCTTGATGATGGCATTGTTCATTCATCAGACTATCTCACGAGAACCAGCTTCCCACTCATCTCATTGGAAAAACCCTCGCCTCCGTCAACCCTTACACGGTAGATATATAATCCACCTGCAAGCGGGTTGCCGGCATCAGAATCTCCACGCCAGGGAATGGGATTGGTACGGAAACCGCTGGTAATCACCCTTTCTTCCATCTGCCTGACCAGGCGTCCGTCCATGGAATATATCCTGATATCGATATTCAGGTTACGGCCGGGCTGGTTGTGCTCAAAGACAAACCAGGTCTGATCTGAGAAGGGGTTGGGGTAATTGTAAAGGTGGCTGAGTGTCAGGGCTCCACTACGCGCTACAACAAACTCAATATAGGCCGTCGAACTGTTGTTATAGACATCCCAGACTTTGAGTTCCAGGGTATGCAGGCCTTCACTCAGCCTGGAGAAGGGGTAACGGACCGTTCCCTTCTGGTAGCTGTCGAGGTCCGATTCATAATAGTCATTCAGCACGATGGGGCGATCTGTATTCCCATCGAGGATGGCAACGATATCATGTCCGATCCCGTTCCCAACGGTATTGATGCCACTGCTGTCGGACACATAGGCCAGCATCAGCGGGTTTTCGTCGGTGATACCACCCATCACGAAATTGGTGTCATTCATAAACAGCCGGATATCGGGTCCCATCAGGTCCACCGGCGGCTGTGAAGCCGAACCGCCAATGACGATCCCTTCATAATACCCGCCAGCATCGGTCACTTCATTTGTAGCATAATAACTGATGCGCCCCTTGCCAATTTTATATGCGATGTCTTTGGGAACAACAAAGGAGAAGCTGAACATGCCGTTCACCACGCTGGCTTTTCCCCTGTAGATGATGTTCCGCTGCAGCCAGAACTTCCTCGGGCTGCTGTCAGGGTCATTGCCGAGCGTTGTCACCTCAGCCGGTTTATCGAAGACCGTCGGTACCACATATCCGTTGAAATCTGTAACGATATTACCCATATCATCCGAGATGAACCCACTGATGGTCACCTTTTCAAGCGCTTTCAGGGTATCTGGTATACCAGAAACCGACTGTCCGTTGATGTGCGAAGTTTGCACATCATACTCAGGATAGGCCAGTTGCAAGGCCGGGTCACCCAGCAGCACAAAATTCCGGATATTGGGATTGCTCGGGTTCTTCGCCATGCGAATCACATCGCCCATTTTGGGATAACGGCCATTGATCTTATCAAATACCCGGGTATAGAAATTCAGGTTGAGGGCAAAGTTCGATGATGAGAAGGACAGTCGCGTTGTCGTAAACAGTGCCACGCCACCTCCTATTGGGTTGAGGAGTGAAAGTTCACCGGCTGATGTACGCTCAGGATCATCGAAACGGCTGAATTCACAGGTGGCTGTTACAAAGACCGGCATGTTGAAGCGGTTGGACCAGCTGTTGATATCGGCAATCTCGACGATACGTTCATGCCCCAGGCCCGTCTCACCCCCATGACCGGTATAGTTCACAATCAGCGCTCCCTTGCCAACCCTTTCGTTAATGGCAATATTGACCTGTGGATATCGCTGCCCGCCGGGGGTACTGACCTGCTGATAGGCATCCAGATATATTTTATCAATGTTATAGCGCGGATGGTTCTGCTGTACATAGGTAATCAGGTCTTCAGCCTGGATCAGATGGAGGTTGCCATCCTGGTCATCTGCAATGAAGCACAAGTCATTCCGCCAGTTCGCCAGGGAGGGGATCTCGTTAGGGCCTGGGGTTATGGGGCTGTTCAATCCGTTATCAATGTAGCGCTCGATCTTATCAACAATGATACGGGCCTGCTCCAGGGTGTGCACCGGAAAGCGTCCGATTCCCAGATCCAGAATTCCGGAAGCTCCGTCTCCTTCATTTTCATCCATCAGGCCATAGAAATCATCGGTGACATAGGAGGAGGTGGGTTGCAGGCTGTTCCAGGACTGATATGCCGGGATGAGGTTGGTATTATTGGCTTCACGGTCTTTGGGATCATAAGACCCATCCCCGAACAACAGCACGTATTTCAGGCTGGTGATGGAATCTCCCCTGAGGTAAATCATCCTCAGGAAATCACGTATGGCCGAAATGTCCTGCTTTCCGGATGAGAACTCATGATAGATTTCCTGTGGCGAGGCCAGGATGATGCTGTAATTCTCCTTTTCATGGTGGATAGCGGCAAGACGTTCAGCCTGGCTCTGAAGTAAAGGGGGAACGATGATGATCATGTCAGCGGCCGGCAAAGCATGCAGATTCTGATTGCTGATCCTGCCACGGAGTCCGGGCTTGAGGAAGGCTGTCGCATCAAAGGCAACAAATTCCCTGACATCAGGCGTCTCTGATAACCAGACCAACTCACCCTGCTGCAGGCTGACCGGAACCTGAAAAGGTTGAAGGGGATCTGTGACATCCCATACTTTCACGGCAGCATTGGCATTGGTGAGGCGAAAGGAGGAAACAGTTGTGGGGCCGATTACGCTGGCATTTCTCAGCCTGAGCTGCCCACCCCGGAAAGCCATATTACGCCACACATTATATTCTATATAGTCAAGCCAACCTATCGAACCGGTGACAATAGGATCATAATATACCGTCGTACTGATATTCGTGCTTAATGGATACAGCGAGCCACTTTCCACGGTCTGGCGGGCATAATCATTGTTGTAACCTCCTGGCGGGACCGGTGGGACAAAGGGAGTCATCACCTGGACCCCATCCACCACGATGCGGAAACTGCTCAGAGAGGTTGATCTGCCAACGACCGATGCCCTAACCTTCACTTCTGATGTCAGGTCGAGATCAGGAAAACTCACTGTGGGCAGATCATAGCGTTTGATGATTTCAAAGCGCTCACCAAACCATTGTTTCCCTGATTTGATCAGGTTATGATCTTCTTTCTCGTGAATCGCATAATCCTGATAGGTTCGAACGATATGGTCAGGCTGGGCGGTAATCTCCGGCAGGGTTGTTACGCGAAGGCCCGGACCCTGGTCAGCGGACAGGAAATAATAGTTCAGGTCATCATAAAGATGCCGGACATGCTCAAAAGTATTTGACTGGGTGTTGTATTGCCACTGATGCGGCCCGACAGCATAAAACAGCACAAGGTCTCCTGCATCAAAACGTCCGTCGTCTTCTCCTGTGACCATAATGGCATTCTCTACGAGATCATCATACCTCAGAGATGCGTTTGCTTCCGGCAGCATTCCCCCTCCGTTTCCATAAATACGGATATGTTTTGGATTGATGGTGGCGGGGTTCATACCGAGGCTGAGCAGGTCATTATAGGTCAGGCTGTGCATGCCATTGGATGACACACTCAGTTTATACCAGTTTCCGGTGGCCAGGACGCTTTGTGTAGCAAAGCCGGCTGTTTCCTTTCCTGTCATGTGCTTCCAGAGCTGAATGTCATCGGGGGGCAAAATGAGCGCTATGGTAAGCTGTGTGATCCTTTCTATCACATTTTCCCGTAAAACATAGGGAAACAAACTGAATTCCAGATATTGTTCATTTCGCGACCGCAGCAGTTGCATTCCAAGGTCCGGAGTTTGATTGTGCAGTTGGTACCAGCCGAGGGCTTCCGGGTGCGTAACTTTTTCCGTGGTTATAGAGCTAATCTCCACGTTATCTGGAATTTGATTTTCACCCCAGGGCAACTTTAAGCGTGCTTCCGGAAGTCCGCTCATCCCTGTGGATCCATTTCGGAGGAGGGCCTGGTCTGGATGAGCTGCAGCAGATGAGACCCATTCAACCTCAAAGGAAAGGCTCATATGACGCTGATTAGCTTGCTGGCAAAGCCCGATATATGGGAAAAGAAACAGCAGGAGAATGGTCAGATTTTTATACATGTTTTTCCTGGGTTCGCTAAAGAATTGCTATGCCGGTGAAGGCCAGCCGTAATAACATGACAAATAAACAAATAATGTGCAAAAGGGTTTGATCTGTTTTGAATGAGGCAGGATGTAACCATGCCCGCCCATCCCGTGTATAAAGTGACAACAGAACCCGCACTGCATTGCAGGCAGGATAACGCTACCTATTCTGCAATATTGCAGTGCGATTCTGAGTTACATTCATCCGTCTGGTGTTATGTGTAAAAAATATTCGTATAATTGTGAGCCATAAAAGAACCAGCGTGTTGCAGACAAAAG
>OFEK01000571.1_pt1 | contig 36306 bp, 68 predicted proteins | sample 1521131 | NCBI WGS metagenome assembly OFEK01 (sample SAMN05720209, study PRJEB24109) | activated sludge metagenome | isolation source: Anaerobic digester | place: China | collected 2015-12-16
GGGAAAAATCGTAGAAGTGCATATAGTGTCCACAGTATATATCCCAATAATAAATATCATGGACGATCTGTTTCCAATACCAACTAACAGCCCGTTGTGGAGTGAAATCCGAGAATACAATGCAAAATATAGTGAATTTATAGTATTCAAGATTGAAGTAAATAAAAACACGGCCACGAAGGAGACAAAATCATGATTTGCGGACATTGCCCATTGTTATTAATTCGCGGTGATCGCTATTACTGCGAAAGACTGGAAGAAGAAGTCAACCCGAACGACGATTGCGTAGATGAGGGAGAGGTGGGCCGGTCATGATCCTGACCGAAGAGCAGCTGGAAGCCATACGCGCCGTCTCGGATTTGCCGAGGGTGATTGGCTGCACACAATGCCATTCCTACATTCAGGAACATTATGGCAATCAGTTTGCCATTCTCCGGGCCATGATCGATAGCAGCGATCAATTTGGTGACCGCATTAAATTGACCCCAGGCTTCGATCTGGAAGTCCGATGGCACGATGACTACATGAAAAGATTTTCGGATATAACCGCGTGGCATTGCGGACATGCAACTCTCTGGATAATGCATAGCAGCGGAAAACAAGAATGGATACCATTGGCGTCAGTCAGACGGATTTCCTCAGTGGAGAAATCTCCATGACCTTCGATTTGGAGAAGGCGCGGGAGGTCTGTAAGACTCTCCCCAAATATATGAATGGCGCGTGTCCGTGCAAAGAAGAAGCGGAAGCAGCGAAGATGCTCATAAAAGCCCTGCCCGAAATCGAGCAACTTCGAGAGGCAAACACGAATTTCGCTTGCCGGGCATGTGATCAGGCGCAAGAGATAGAGCGGCTGCAAGAGTTCCGGGATCGGGTCGCCCGCATTCTGAAACAGCCACTCACCGATTGCGATGATCTCCTGATATTGGGTCTTGGTGCTAGGATCTGCCAGCTAAGGAGACAGGCCGCCGAAATCGAGCGGCTGCGGGCTTCTCTGATAGATCTACATGCAGAGTACATCAATACTCTGGAGAAGAATCCAGAATGTTCTGCATGGGATCTGGATGAGCAAAGCGACGCGGATCAAAAGCGACTGAGGAGGAACGCGGCACATGCCATCTCAATCGTAGAGCCGCCAATCTATCTACAAGCAGAACAACGGGCTACCAAGATCAAGGAGCTGGAGGATGCCCTGGCGGAAGAGCGGGCAAAAGTAATCATGCTCATTGAAAAATTACAATTGGTCGCCAATGATCCTGATTGGCAATCGAAAGGGCTGAAGCATGATTTTGATTGGTATCTGGCCGAATCTAAAAAGGAAATCGAGAGCGGAGAACCAGAAGACCAACGTTGCCGAAGATTAGAGGAACCTAATTGGGGGACAGATCCAGAAGGCAAGATCGGGCCGGATGCCAGGCCAAAATGCGATCATGCATGGCAAGCAGCCATCGAAGAACGGGGATACCAAACATGTCTCAAGTGTGGAGAGTGCCGAAACATCGAGGATATCCCACGGACTCCTGCCTGGCAGATCACGGAGGACAGAGTTACAGCAATAGACCAAGGACTACGGTTCTTGGAATGGAGCAACGCAAAAACTGGCCATGTAGAAACAAAGAAACGTATTGCAATACTTAAAACGATGTTGGAAGAGGCTAGTGATGAGCATGGTTTCGAAAGATGAAATAAAATGCACCACGAGAAGGTTTGCCAAGAGAAGTTGCGAAAAACATATCAGAAACAAGCAAGATTGGATTACTGGATTTAATATGGGATACGAAGCAGCAATGCGGTTGAAATATGTAAAAACGAGACAAGATATGCACAATTTGCTAAGAATAATGTATAAACGAAACGATGTACTGGAGGACACCACATGAAACCGCCTAAAACCCGAAAAAGAGGAAGACGTGTAGGTTCTCATCCAATACCAGAGAAATATTATACCGAAATCACCAGACGAGCAAAAAACGAACTCCTGTCATCAATTGCCAAGGATTTCGATGTATCGCCAACAACCATTGGGCGAATAGTAAGAAAAGTAGAAAACCGGTTTAAATCTATGTGCAGGTGATATAATTGGCAATATATAATGTCTTAGTGGATATAGTCGGCACCGCCAGCGTAATGGTAGAAGCAGACAACGAAGCAGATGCCGAAGAAGTAGCAATAGAAGCAGTTAACGATGGTAAAGGCGAAATCGATTATGAACCCCTTGGCATATGCGAGATAACACCACAATGACTCCGCGTCTGAGACAAGGAATGAGCAAGAGACAGATCACAGAAGACGCTCGTGCTCTAGATGGGATCATAAAATACATGTTACAGCAATCTCCCATCACTATCAGAGACCTGGTAATGACGCAAAATCTCGAACCGAAACCGGTATTGCGTCTACTAAAGATCTTGGCCAAAGCCAATATCATTGAAAAGGTCGGAAAGAGACAGTGGATACTCACCATTCAATTCGCTTTCGATCCTCAATACGATGCAAATAAAATTGCACTGGAGGCTGCAACATGTTAACCAACCGAGAAAAAAACACACTCCAGAGAGTAATATTCGTACTCAGACAACTGGCAGATGATGCAGATAGCAGCAAAACAGCTGATATAATCATGGACGACATAGCGACATTACAAGAGATAATCAAAAAATCGGACAACGGGGTAGAATAAATGCCAAAAAAAGTATATTTTGTTCGTCTGCCAATTGCAGGAATAGTTTCGAACTATTTTCTGGCAGAAGATGAAAAAGACGCGATCAGACAAGCTCTCGAATCAGAAGTATTTGGGAGAATCGATACAGAAAACAACTGGGAACTGGATGAACTCCACACCTACAAACATCTATTCCAGGGAAATATTGACTACACAAACCTTGCCGAAGCATCCGCCGAAGAATCGGATGAACTCAACCCAGAGGATTTCGAATGACGCGAATTATAACCGATGCCAAGATGTCGGTTTCGGGGGGCTATACGAACGGAACTCCAAATAATTGATGCAACATATGGTTATGATGCGGATGGGCTCCCCGTCATAACTCTTTTCGGCCTGACAAAAGAAGGAGATCCTGTCACAAAGTATGTCACGGGGTTTCTTCCCTACTTCTACATAGATTCGGACAACGTTGAGGGAATAGACCAGCTATTAACGGGCATCGCCGATTCTATCGGGATCATGATAAAAACCGATGTTGTAGATCGTTTCGGCCCCCTGGGATATCAATCCAGACCACGAAAAATGATAAAGGTAACGACCCGCAATCCGAAAGATGTGAAAATCCTCCGGGAATTTTGCGAGCAAAGCCACTACACTACCCATGAAAGTGACATTTTTTTCAAGGATCGCTTCATGGTGGATCATGAGTTGTCGGGTATGAGTTGGTGTATAGTTCCGAAAAAACAATACATCCATCATACGGATATTATTCCCCAGGGAGATCGAACCAATGCACCATTGAGGATAATGGCCATTGATATCGAGGCTATACCAAAAGAGAACGGTGGACTGCCAACCTCAGATGAAGATCCGATAGTTTTGATCAGTCTGGCCTTTGATCCACCGTGGAGAGGGCAAGAAAACGTTGTCATGGTGGCCAAAAACATCAAATGCACCCGAAAAGACGTGATTCCATCCGAGGGGGAAGATGACATGCTTCGCAAGCTGGGATTCATCCTGGATGAGTATGATCCAACCGTGATAGGAGGATACAACTCAAACGGGTTCGATATCCCGTATATAACCGATAGGGCCAAAAGGCTGGGAGTTTCCCTCTCAATGTCCAGGGATGGGAGATCTGCGTGGTGCAAGAGTTATATGGGCAAGAGCACCGTCTCACTGAACGGACGAATTTCACTTGACATGCTTCCAGCAGTTAAAGCATTGGATAAATACCGATTGAAGAGTTATCGTCTGGCAAACGTGGCCAAAGAAATTTTAGATATCGATAAGCTGGATGTTAAACCGGGTGAAATGCGAGAATTGTGGTCCGGACCAGGAATCAACAAATTCATCTCATATTCAAGACGTGACGCATTGCTGGTCTTGGAGCTGATCAAAAAAACAGGAGTCCTTGAAAAGTACATCGCTCTGGCCAAGGCAAGCGGGGCATTCCTGCAAGTCGTAGTTAATGGCGGCCAAAGCAGTATGATCGAGGCCAAGCTCCTTCGGGAATACAATGCAGAGGGCTATGTAATGGGCACTAAAATGGCTCTGGAAGATGATGATATAGCCCAGGTTGAAGGTGCAATTGTTCTCGATCCAGAAATCGGCCTAACCGAGAATGTGGTTATACTCGATTTCAAATCACTATACCCAACAACCATGATCGCCAGAAACCTATGCTACACGACCGAAATCAGAGACGAATGTCCAGACTGCAACATCACGATATCTCCTAGCGGCGGACGATTTGTACCTCCGGAAATCAGGCGGGGTATAGTACCAAGGGTATTAGAAAAGTTGCTGGACGAACGCATAAAGGCCAAGAAAGCAATGAAGTTGCCTGGGATATCCGAGGAAGAAAAGCGGCAACTGGATGCCAAGCAATATGCTATGAAGATATTGCTGAACAGCTTCTATGGCTACTCGGGATACGCTCGAGCAAGACTGTATAGCCCAGTAATTGCCAACTCAGTGACCAGTTATGGAAGAGAAAATCTACTCAGAACTCGAAAAATAGTTGAAAAACACGGGCTTTTTACACTGGATAATGAACCATTTGAACTAAAAACGATAGCAGGCGACACCGACAGTATTTTTATATCTATAACCGGAAATATTGACTTTTGTAAAGCTAAACAAATAGGAAAAAAGATCGCATCCATCGTTACAGCAGACCTACCAAAGCCAATGGAACTAGTTTTCGAAGCATTTGCCAAAAGAATACTCATTTTGGCAAAGAAACACTATGCCATGTACAGGTTTGAAACAGAGGATAAAGGTGAAATAAAAGCAAAAGGAATAGAAACAGTCCGACGAGACTGGTGCAACTTCACATCAATGGGGCTTACAAAATGTCTGGAGATCATACTGGTCGAAGGCGATGTGGACGCAGCTCTTGCCCAAGCCAGAAAAACCATAGCCTCCATAAAGAACCCAACCCCGGACATCTTTAACGATCTGATTATGTCAAGAACATTGACCAGAAAACCGGAAAACTATATGCAACCGCAACCGCATGCAGAACTTGTCAAGAAACTTGAGCATCGAGGGGTTTTCAAGTATGCAATCGGAGATAGAGTTCCTTTTATCATCATCGCGAGCCAACGAAAAGCAGGCCGCCGAGCAGAAATGATGACATTGCGGGCCGAAGATCCTGAGTACGTAGTCGAAAACAACCTAAAAATAGACACGGACTACTATCTATCCAAGCAACTGCTTCCTCCCTTATTAAGGATGTTCGAAAGCTTTGGGATAAATGAGCTGGACCTATTGCAGCCATCCCGCCAACAATCCTTAACAAACTTTGAAATAGGAGAAACGCCACAGATTCAGAAGAGGTGTACAATATGAGGATACTTCCTATAATCGTACTGTTGGTGTTCGTGGGTGTAGTTGCCGCGATCCAGCCTGTTCAGCTGTCAGGAACAAACCCGGACTTCGCAAAGGCCCTTGCTAAGAACAACAGCCTGGACTGGTCCATCGAAACCAACATGAGCATAGGACCAATGACCAGTGAAGCTCTGGAAACAAGGGCAATCGGCCCATGGGCTGAGGACAAAGATGTATTTCTCTGGGGAACAGGGCCTGAAGGCATGGGCATCCCCGGCGAACCTTTTTAAATCTTTTTTTTTTCAGTGGCCCACAATAAAAACGGAGGATAACATGTTGAGACGATTTATGGTAACTATTGACGAAGATGTATATAATGTATGGATAAAATATCAACTAGAACACAACACCACCCGAGATGGTGCCTTGCGGGGCATAATGCTTGAATATGCTGGAAAAAATCCACAACCTTCTCCAGACCCGACTCCCGTACCCACGCCAACGCCAGATCCGATTCCAGTCCCAATTCCCGAGCCAGTTCCAACCCCAACACCTGCCACAAAATATGATGTGGAAATATCACATGAAGCTGGATTAGTGATGGCCAGATCTGGGGCAAAAATACTGGCCACCTGCCCAGAAAGCTCCGATTCATATCTGGTATTCAAGAAGGCAATCGATTCGATTCCAAAGAACGGGACGTTTTGGATAGGACCAGGGCTCTACAATGTCTCCGCCCAATACCAGTTCATGCTTGACCCCGGTAATAAAAACCCATTTTGGGTAGCTCTCCCTGTTGTGGACCGAGGAAACATGAAGATCATCGGGGCCGGTCGGGACGATACCATTATCAGGCTTTTGCCTAATCAGAGAAGCCCATCGCACCATGTTATCATGATGTTGGTTCGGGCAACAGCGCCGACATCTCTTGGGCACACCGGTTTTGAGATATCGGGGATAACGTTTGATGGAAACCGAGCACAGCAGAACGACAAAGATCCCCATGATGGAGAAGGACTTCTCACGTTTGGCTCAGTGAGAAGTGGAACAAAAGTCCATGATCTAAAATTCATCAACTCCTGGGGATCTGGTGCCTACCTCGGGAATAATGGGTCAGGCCCAGGAGACAATGAGCAGGTCTGGAATATATTCTGCCAGAACTGCGGTGCCGAGGGAGTCATACTGGATACATGCTCCAACAGCCGGTTAGCTGACAGCGAATCCTGGAACTGCAGAGAAGGATTCTGCCTGCACGGGAACACCGACTGGAAATCCAGAAAACCGGATAGAGTCTCCGCATTCAATCTGCGCACGGACAGCCAGGTTACAGTTAGGCAGGTTAACGATTTCACCATCGACAATCTTGACATGGACTGCACCAAGGCCGCCAAGAGCTACGGATTGGCCATAATCAGTGCGCGTGGAAAAGTTACCAACTCCGACTTGAAAAGCGACGCGGCTAAGGGCAACTCTTACGGCGGGGCTACGTATTTCACTGAGGAGGCCGACGCCTGCATTGAAGATAGTAAGATCAAAGGCTTCTTTGGAATTCATGCTGTAAGCCAAGCCCGTGCTACCGCTATAAGATGCAATATAACGGCAATTGGTGGTTGTCTATGCACCACCGACCCAGAGCCCGTAAAAAGCACTATCGTCGCGAAGGGATGTGTCTATTCTGGACTAGTTAGGAACCTGCAGGCTGGGTCCACGATTACTATCGAAGAATAGGCACGCTTTCTTTTTTTTTCCACCAACCAAAAACCATATATATTATATGATACATCGATGTATTCGGTGAGATACGTGTTTGTGTCATTGATGGGTAACAAGAACGTGATTCGCATACTGGATTTCATGATATCCAATGCACCAGGTCATTACAGCAAAAGTGAAATGATTGCTGCCATGAAGATGGGTAGACCAAGTTTTTATAAGGCGTGGAATATGATGGAAGGGTTGGAAATAGTTAGGGCAATAGATTCTAAAAAGAATTTTAGATATTATGTTCTTAATAAAGAGAACGGTATAACCAAGACCCTATTAAGACTGCATACGCAGCTCGGCAGGAATTGATAGCCGTGGAGGGAACATCGCTAGAAATGGTCACGGCTACCAATAGTAACAGCGTCTGCCAGGATTTAAAGCTTGTGGACTTGAATAAATATAACGTATATCCTTCATACAGAGTAGGACAGAAAGAAGCAATTGAATCAATATTAAGTACATATGAAAAAATAAGATCTGGAGAAATAAATTCAAAAATAGTTGAATTGCCAAGCCCAACCGGATCGGGCAAGACCATAATTAATCGTGCGGCTGGAAAAGCATTGTTAGAATTATATCCAGACGAAATTAAAAAAGTAGTATATACGACCCCGCTCAAAGCCCTGGTCTATCAGATTGAAGAAGACGAGAAGTTAGGGATACCCGTGGTTCTTGGAAAAAGCAACTATGACTGCTTATTACTGGAAGGTTTGGATGCCTCAGATTGCCCATTCCGATCCGCAAGTCTTGCAAGCAGAAAACCAAAAATCTGCAATAGGTGCCCATACACCCGAGCTAAGTATGCTTTTAGGGATGCAGATCTAGCAGCGTGCACCTTGGATTTCTTCATATATAACCGGGCCGCAACAGACGTTCTCATAATCGATGAATCGGCAAGCCTTGAGGATAAACTCCTAAATCACTTCGGTATAGCTCTGCCAGAGAATATTGATCTTGAGAACCTGACGGACTCGATCCATGAATGGATGATATCGCTAGAGGAGGAATCCGAGAACTACACCGAGATGCTTGAGAGTATGAACCTGAGTTCAACCAGCAATACAAACCTCTTGAATGATATCCGGTATCTGACCACCAAGTTGACCAAGATCGAACGGCAGGTTGCTAAATGCGGCAGGATATTGCAGGTCATTTCCAGCAATGATAAAGCATATTTCATTGACAAGGATAGAAACTTGAAACTGGTTCGCGGGGAATACCCTTTCAATTCCATGGCCAGCCGAGTAAAATTGGTTATAATGAGTTCTGGAACCCCAACAACATCGCTCATATGCCGAAACTATTCGCGAGTCGAAGCAGTTCATCCTATTCCTAAGAAAAATAGGTTAATATATTACGAACCTATTGGAAAGATGAGTCGAAGCAATATAGATAACACCGTGCCAAATATGGCGCGGCGTATATTGGAGATACACAAGGAATACCCGAGACAAACCATCGTGCATTGCCATTCCTACGGGATTGCCCAAAAATTAAAGGATCATATGAGGCACCCGAAGGTTCTACAGCAAACCCCCGGACATCGCGAGGATGCTCTCCGGCAATTCATGAGATCCAAGGAATGTATTTTCCTATCAGTGAACTACGCTGAGGGAATCAACCTGAAAGGAGAAAACTTCCAACGAAACATCATCGCGAAGGTTCCATATCCTTCACTAGGTGATGAGTGGGTCATCAAAAGGAACGAAACTGATAAAACGGAGTTAAATATCGACAAGTGGTATAGATTGACAACAGCCGTGGCGATCCAGCAAGCGGCTGGGAGAACAACCAGAGACCCCGATGATTTCAGTAAGACGTATATACTGGACTCAAATTTTGGGTTTTTTTATTCGCAGAACAAAAACCTATTAGAACCGTGGTTCCGAGACGCAATAGTGTGGAGGAAATAATATGATAAAAGAGGGAGCTACATCACTCGAACGAACTAAACGTATGTTGGAAACGTTGCGGACCATATATGGCAGATCAAAAATAGCGTCTGAAACAAAGGGACAAAAAAGACTCAGAGATTTTGAGAAGAAGGAGGGATAAGATCCCTACCTCTTCAGAGCACCAGACATGCAGGCAGACTTAGCCTTAGCCCTTTCCATACCGGTCATTCCGCGAGTTGCAGCAGAGCACTCCTTGGAAGCGGTAGAAAAAGCAGCCTGGTATGCCTTCAGATGTTCAGGATTATATCCTTTCGCATAACTTGCTCTCTTCAGGTACGGCTTGCCGTACCCTGACATTACAAGACCGGCGTTGCTGGTCTCACCGAGGGGTATAAATGCCATATTTGTATCCTCCAAGATAGAAGATGTTCATCAGGATACTTATATGTTTTTGTAAAAAAAAAAGTTGACGTAAAAAATAAAGTGTACCTTTACATAAACTTCAGCAATTCATCCTTGTCCTTGAAACCAGCCAGTTTCCATACAGGCATTGGGTTATCTATTTCTATTAGTTTTGGTGATTTTTCAGTGCCCTGGTCAACGGTGATCTTGCTGTCATCAATTGCTGCAAGTTTTGCCAGATCTGCCTTGGCCCGTTTCTCATACTCTGGCATGGTCAACAGATTCTCGTAATCCCGCTTGGTGAGCGGGCCGTTAGGGTATCCTCTCATCGTGTCACCTCATGAAATGTAGATTCAAATAACGACTACTGTGGCTCCGCGACCGCGCGGCAACCGATATCCGAATCCGGAAACGACCGCCGAACAGACGCAGTACGCGCCCACGAACCGCAATCCGTCGCAGCATTCCAAGCGCCGCCCGCAACAACCGCTGCTTGTGCCGGGTATGTTCCTTGACCGTAATGGGACCCTCTGGTTCCGCTGATATTCTCGTGGCCGAACACAATTGCTGCGGCATAATCCGCTCCGGCTATGTAGCTCTGCCGATCCTGGAGCCAAGTCCACCAGACTCCGGACATGTCCTCCAGACCGATGTTTGATATGATTCGCCTGGAATTTGTGTCTACATGACCGCCCACAGTCGTCGGATTGGCCGAGCCAAATATGTTCGTCTCTTCCGGAGTACCCGAATGGAGCTGTGCGAATTCCCAGTCTGTCATCATCCTGGCACCGATGTTTTTCAGGTCATCTGCGAAATCGTAGAAATTCCGAGAGACAGTCGCGGCAGCTCCGAATACTGATGCGATAGATGCTCCTGTGCCGGAGAGGTGGTATATCGAGGCCCATAGAGGCGCATAATTCAGGCTGTCGAAATCGGTCGGCCCTCCCCAGGCAAAACCAGGAAGGAAGCGTCCATATGGCCGGTGCTTGAGATCTTGGATAGACCGAGGGATGATATCTCCTGCCAGGTAGCCGGTTAAGGGATGGCCAGATATCGTGCCCACATCTACACATTCACAGTGGAAACCCCCTATCTTACGGCTATTATCTGCGGTGTAGCCAGCCGGGTAGGTGGTGGCGGCACTCAGAACCAGTACGACATTGAACCCGCTACCTGGAACGGCATATATGTAGAAGTCCTTGCCTGCACGGTTGGCCGCTACTGTATAGTCTGTGGGCGTCTGAGTATCCCAGACCCAGGATTCGTTCAGGTCCAGCTCTATGGCCGCTGCACGCTCGTAGGCATGAGCACCGGCTCCACCTATGTTCACGAGCATATGGCTGGGGCTGACCAGGGTTCTGCGGTTGGCTGCGGTGTCGCTACCCTTATTCTTCCACATTCGGTTACGGCTGTAGTAGCCGTCCTGCCGTGCAGGAAGACGATTCAAGAATCCCATAATCAGCTCTCCAATATAGCTAATATAGCAGCGAGATCGGTTTTCATAGTAGCAACGTCTGATTTTACTGCAGCGAGATCGGTTTTCATAGTAGCAACGTCTGATTTTATTGTAGCAAGATCTGTTCTAATATCATCAAGCGTGTCTTCGGTTGCCAAATTCACAGGATAAATTACAACTCGGACCATGAAGAGTAACTGTGCGACATTAATAAATAAAGATTGCTGAAAAAAGATTGGATCAAAAGGTTACGCCGCCACGACCAAGTTTTAGGTATTTTACCTCCTTCGCCGTTGCTGGTCTCGTGACTTGGACCCCACCACCCATGCTCTTCCACCAGGTTCTCATTGCGAAAAGTAGTGGAAGTGGATCTGTGCCATACTTAGTTTCCCATTCGGCAAGAGTCATCAACTCAGTGGGATTTGCAGGACTGGAAAACATGATTCCCTGGTCGCCAAAGGTGTTTTCCAGTTCGGTAAGAGCCATCAGGTCTTTTCTGAAACCAACGATCTTGCCCTCGACCGGCAATCCATACTTCACTTCTGTTATCGCGCCATCCACGCCTTTCACGAATACAGACTGGATCAGATCATCTATGGTCATTGATGGGTTGGCTATTACGATCCTACTGGGCCGCTTGTTTACTGATGCAGGGAACTCGCAGATTCCTTCAAGGAAATCTTCGTTATCTGCAACTTCTTCAATCTCTGGCATTATTTTATCACCTACGGAAACCTATCCAAGAAGATGCAACCCCATCAAACACGGTAACCAGTCAACCGATATCGATTGACACGTTGAGTTACCCCAAAGCTGGATGAATTTGTTTATGGAGAACACCCCTGTCAGGTCATCGACCGACCTTCCGTACTCGGCATGGCGGCCTTTAAGGGAATCGCTTCCAACCGGGTCCTTTGACATCCAACCAACATGCGCAACACCTATCACATTACTGTTGACATTGGCCTCAAGAACTCCAGTACAGCAATTTACAGCGCAGTCGCCATAGCCTCTGGTCTTAACCTCTGTGCTTCGAACCAGATGCTCGGAATGGGCATACATCTCGGTTAGTACGCCACCGATCTTGTAGTTCTGCACGCACAGCTTATCCACCCATTTCTGGTCATAGGTGCCTGTCTGGTAAGAGACTGGCATGTACTCGAACTCAGCTTCCTTGGTGAAGTTGATGTAGTCCATTGCACAGTTATTTGGGAAGGTGCAATTGAAGGCATTGCCGGAGCTGTCCATCTGTCTCTCGACCTCAAGTTCGGCATCCAAACCAATTACCTGACCGGACCCAGCAACCCTCTCAACGAGCTTCTGTCCAGCAAATCCGGACTGGGTTGACACGATCTTTGTCTGTTCCAGCATGCCAACACCCTTTATGGATGATTTCTCATACATATAATTAGCAGCGCCTGCCATGCCAATGATAAGAGATGCCACCATTAACGCTAAAATGTATTTTCTCATGTTCAACCTCTGTTACTTCATAAAGATGTCCTTGGATTTAAACTTTGTCTTTGCTGGTTTATTCAGAGTAGGTGCCGTTAGTGCCTTTTTATACACTTTATCCGGCAATTCGTTCTTTTTCTCAAACGCATCGATCATTTCCTTGGTTGCCCTTGGAGGCTTCTCGTATTCAGCAAATTGCATTATTCCACCAATCCACTTCAGACTCTTCGACGCCATGGTTTATAGCATCTGTGGCATTCCTGAAAACTCGCTGAAAATCGCTTCTAAATGGTACAATCTGCATCGTTGTAGCTTCAATCGTGATGATTTCGGTTGCAGTAACGACTATAACCCAGGAATGGCCCGGACTACCGATCCGTTGAGCTACTTGGGCATTGTATCCGCGATCTTCAAGCTCATGTTGCAGATAGAAGGACATCTCGCTGCAATCCCATACATTTTCTATATATGGGAAAGTAGATATGCCCGCTAGATCTGTTTCGAGTGAACCCTGGGACAAATTCAAGAGTAGAAATAAAATAAAAACTAATCTAGTCATTTCTATTCCTGAAAAACTCATCCCAAATCTGATTATATTCAGCCTCTGATATCTCTATGCTTTCTCTATCCGGAGATCCTGGGAAGTCTCCATCCACGATCAGCTTCAGGATATATTTATTCTGCAATTAAACGCACCCCATTGGTTTTGCAGGCTCTCTTTTCGGCCACCACCAATCTGAAATTGTCACTTCATATACCTGGTCAACGATCTCTGGTTTTCCCTTTACAATTCTGATAACGTCCCTCGTATGAAGTTTAGCCTGGGATTTCGGAACCCAGTAAGGAACTTGTTCTCCATCAGTCATCAAAACCAGCAATACTGCCTGTTTGGTTTGCTTGACCAGGTAATTGCAGTTTGGTTTTTTAACCGGAGAAAGGACGAATTTCATACTCGGACAGCTTCTTGTAGTTATCCATCATATCTCCCCATTCCTTCAGCTTTATTTGCCAAAAGTGGTCTATTATATCTGGTAATGGAACAGCCAAAGAATATTCGTTAGTGTATTGTCCCTTCTTACCAGGAACAACAATCTGTTCTGCATTGACGAATCCAAGTTTCCTCAACGCGGTTATAGCAATGCTGACCTCTGGTTGCCGAATCATAGCGGTGATTTCAATGTCGCGAGAAGTCCCTGCCTCTTCAACCCTGAAAAAGGCCAAAACAGCGGCTTGCCGTCTTTCAACACCGATGTCCTGGAGACACGCCATAAAATCCAGGTCCTCCTGGTCAAACACTTTTACATTCTTGGTCTTCATATGTTCACCTCGTTGTGATATCATATTACAAATATGGCATAGTATATAAGGTTGTGCAATGCACTACTCGGGACGAGCTTTTTTTGCGCACTCCACGAAATTTGCTATATATTTTTCGGGCAGGGGCTTTGCAGGTCTTATTACAGCCCTCGGCAATCCCATTCTGGCCGCCCGCTTGGTGTTTGTTAGCATCAAGATACGCCCTAACGACCGCGAATACCCGACCATGCCGCAATTCATCATCGTTGCTGGGGTTGGAACTGGGCACCTCGGTCCGCCATAGATTTCTTCCTCCAATCGCTCCATATCCAATATCCCTATACGGCGCTTGATGCGTCTTAGATATATCCTATAGATCAAAACAAGGTGGTTCTTCATAGTCATCATATATCACATTACAAATCTAGTTCACGATATATAAAGGTGTTGCAAGTAAAAACGTAATACACGCGCAAACTTGATATACCACAAACTACAATCCATCGGTTATGCGCAACAAGTTGGAGGAAACCATATGTGTCAGATGTGATCGCGTTACGCATCAGACAATACAGGATATAGCGCAGGCAGAAGACAAGACAGCCGGTGAAGTAATCCGCCGAATGCTCGTAGACGGCATCCGGGCTCATAATAAGAGAGTATCCAGGAGAGTTGGCCGGAGTCAAGCGATAAACCCCGGCCACAAGTGATCAAGCATGAAGAAGTCATTGATTACTTATAAGCGTTTCGGAGGGATCTGAATAGACCCAGCGTTTGAAAGAGCGTTGAATAAAATACCTCCGCAGCTACGGAAAGAAGGCTTTAGGTTTGTCCCGATTCTAAACGGTACCAAGAAGCCCATAGGTTACAAATGGACAACCGACGCAAATTACGATTATAAGCATCCTGTAATGGCCGGATATCTTGCTGAAGGACATAATTACGGCGTTGTCACTGGAATAGGTCATTTAATCGTCTTCGATGTGGACGACCTGCCAAGATTGGAAGAATTAAATATCATAAATCAGATACCAGAAACTTTTACGGTGGAAACAGGACGCGGAGGAAAGCATTTTTATCTGCTATGCAGGGGTTTCAAAGATAAAATGGTACTCGAAGACCCTGAGTTGAAGGACCTCGATGGAGATCCCCTGCATTTGGGGGAGATACAGGCGCTTGGTGAGCAGGTCGTTGGCCCAGGGTCGTTACATCCTAATGGTAATTATTATAAAGTGATTGCAGATGTTCCTATTGCTACCGTAGATAAAGACTTTCTACTAGAACTGATCAAGCCATTCGTGAAAAAAGAAGATCCACGGACATCCAAGAAATGCAAAACACCGCACGGTGGATCTTCAATCGGCAATCTCATTCCGATAGATCAAGTTGCATGGCCTCTTAAAATCAAAGAAAGAAAGGGCTCTGAAGTGTTCGGGAGTCATCCTAAGCACGATTCCAAACATGGAAAAAACTTTTCAGTCAACACATCAAAAAATTGTTGGCATTGTTTTAGGCATAAAAGCGGTGGCGGCCCACTCGAATGGTTGGCAGTTGAAGAAGGGATCATTACCTGCAAAGCGGCTGGAAAAGGATGCCTGACAGGACAGCAACTTGCCCAAGTGATCAACATAGCGAGAGAACGCGGATTCAATATCCCGGATCTACAAGAACCAGTGGTTGTGAAAAAGATGGACGACGACATTGCACCAATTATACCAGAAAACGTCCGAAGATGGTCTGATGATCTACACTTCGGCATGCCGGGCGTTGATTCTGATCTAAGAACCTACCAAAAAGTCCTAAAAAAAGGTAAGGAAGATAAGCCTGTAAAAGCGATAGTTTGCGACGGCTATTGTGTCATTACGGAAGAAACCAGGGACGAAAGTGGGGAGGCAACATTCACCCTTGAGGGAGTCGGCAGCAATGATGGGCATAAGTTCAAATGCACAGTTTCTGGCAGGGATTTTGCTGATAAAAGAAGACTACGTGGTATTTTAATGTCACATTTCGGTGCACGGAATAAAATTCGAGACCTCTGCGCCGAGATGATACAGGACCTGACGCTAGACGTTAAGAAACTGGTATCCATAGACTCGCCCATGTGGGTAGACAATAGGCTGGCGATACCGGGGTTAGATGATACTGGTTTTAAGTTCAATTTGTCGCACAGGGTCCCGGCAGACCTGTCGACTGGAGATGAACAGCTTGGTATGGTTGCCCTTGATCTGATCTTCAAAACATGGCCAGCAGACAAGGCAGCAATCCTTGTTACAACCAGTTTGGCATCTCCTGTGTGCGCTAGATGGTTTTTAGAAGATCGTTTCGGAATAGCTTTAATAGGCACTTCTGGTCGTGGTCTAAAAACCGAGGCCCTAAAACACGCATTGGCCGTCTATGGCAATGGGTTTATGCGCGAAAAATCACTACTTCGATGGGGCGAAGGTGCGACTGGAACAGCAATACAACTGATAGCTGCTGCATGTGGTTGCCTGCCAACAGGTATCGACAACTACAAAGGGACACAAAAGGACGGTCCGTCCAAATTCGTGTCAATAATTCACGTTCTTCTCGAAGGCCGGGAAAGAGAACGAGCAAATCGAAACGCCAGGCTTCAGGATAGTAAGGAACATACCACTACACTGATCGTTACCGGAGAAGACTTGCCGGAAGAAGCTTCAACCATGGCCAGACTCATTCCAATAGAATGGTCTACCGAACCAAATAAGGCTAACTTGACAAAATTACAAGAAATAAATAAAAATCTCCCGGCCATTGGTAGGGTCTGGTGTAATTATATTTCTGGCATTGATATAGACATGGATAGATGGATTGAAGACAGGTCAATTCTCGTGTCGTTGGCTAATGAATCGGGTTGCATCAATCCTGGACGTGTCGGGACAACAATATCCATTCTCAAAACGGTCTGGGAGTTATTGCTGCAATCTCCCCTCAAATCAGTAATCAAAAAATATAACAAAGATTTCGAAAAAGGTCTTGCTTCATTGCTAATCGAAACCTCAATGACTACAGAAAAAGCTACCGAGGCTGCTCAGTTCGTTGAAACTCTACGAGAACTGATATCATCCGGCAAGTGCACGGTTCTTGATCGGCCAGTTCAGAATGAGAATGACCTAAATGTTATTGGATGGCGTCTTGGTGAGGGTGATGCTGACATGGGAAAGGTGGCTATATTACCCATATTGGCCAGGGATGCAGTCAGACGTGTCTTAGGACCCCAAGCCCAGGTAATCTCTGCTACGTCGTTATATAGGCAGCTCCATGAAGGTGGATACATCACCGTTGGAAATGATGGCCAGCGAGTCAAGACGAAACGCCGTAGAAACAAAACCATCCGGGTGCTAGTGTTCAATGAAGGAATATTGCTGGATGATGCCGTTTATGGTATGATAGACCTAAACAAGCCCCTCCCAGAAAAGACCGAAAATGCTCTTGAGAAAAAGATATATCAGGCGGTCAAGGTCTCTTAGATAACTACCCTGCTATTATCTCTTTTCACTTTTTTGTACACACCCCGTCTTCTGTGTCTGATTTAATTTTCGTTATGCTCATGCCATTTCAAAGTCTCTTGCTAATTTTATTTTTCCTGGATAATACGTAACGGTGTAACAAAGATGTAACAAGAAAAACGATAGCTATAGAGATATGTTACTTGTGTTACTTGTGTTACTTCTTATTTACATATATATATATATGTAAGTAACTAGTGTGTACTCTATCTCTCATGTACTCTCTAGAATAGCATAATATCAAGAAGACTATATAATATAGTTATTATATACTTACTATAATCTATCATGATTCTACACAACTTTTATCTCGTGTACTCTCTACATTTGCCAGCAGAAACACACGTAACACGAGTAACATACTCGACGCCAATCGGTTTTATGTTACGTCACGTTACTTCGTTTGCCCTTTTTTCCCTTTGTATCAAAAAGATACCTCGAAACAGTTTATCACGATTCATCACAAACACATCACCTACCAAAAACTTGAAATACCTTCAAATCACAGTTATCCTTGTCCTTGCGGACGGTTATCACCAAGGATGGCTGGTGTGTCCAACGGCCAAATGCAGGATCGGGTCTCTTCTCAGCCCGGTCCTTTCTCACCTCCTTCTAACCTCAAAACTTAAATACGTTGATCTCTTCTTAAGTCCTCATGAAAGCCACAATAGTTTCAAGCCCAGATGACATCCCCAGCATCAAAACAGAAGCCGTGATAGTGTCATTTCGTCCCAGTTTCGATGACATACTGGCCATTGCCGGTAAGAAAGTCAAACTCATCCAAATCAACCAAGCAACCAACAACAGCTTGAGCAAAAACTCGCGTGCTCTCATAGCCAGCCACGGCATCAAATTGCAGATAGGTAACATCCAGGGCCTGAAGAAAGAAACCCTCAACATCTAACCAAAAACTTTATCACCTTCTAAATCCAATCTCCTAACCATGGTAGAAATCGTCAAGGATAACACAGATGTTAACAAAGTCCGTCGCCGATTAGTTGACATCAAACTTGCATTTAAGGAAAGCATGGACCGTGAAGTATCCAGGGTTTTCGAAGAGATTGAAGATCTCGACACCGAAATCCAGGAAGGCATGTCCAATCGTGTTGGCAGTGGATTCCAGGCCAACGAAGCCAAAAAATATGCCTATCGTCTGGTAAAACCCATACTCCGTGACACAATTCAAGACCTCGATGGCATAAAGCAGGACCTAACCGCCGACATAGCCACCCTCGTAGGAGAAGACTTTGTTGAAGATCAGACCTGCGCAATGTCCGGCATAATCGGCAACGCCACCGCCAAGAACTTCGAGCAATCCGAACTCGACATCAAAGTCCTTAATCCACCGGAGTGATAGGGCATGGCCCGACGCACTCCTTTTCATGCTTTTCTTACCAAAATAGCTTCCGAGGGCAAATCCTGTCCATCAGGCTCAACCATGGTTGCTGGTAAATGCGTCTCGAACGAAGCCAGCACATCCAGAACTCTATCCACCACCTCAAAAACCCCAGCATCTTCTCGTTTATCTATTCCAACTTCTTACCTCAAAATATCCCCAACAGGAGGCATTGTTGCACCCGAGAAAAAACTCATTACGTCCGAAGTCTCATCCGGAAAACATGACATATCCCCGACTGGCGGCATATCTGCATCATCAATATCTTCTACCCCTACAACATTTCAAAAAGCCGTCTCAACCCCAACCATTGCTATCCAAAAACCCGAAACAGTCGTCCTCGGTGGAATATCCATCTCTCCAGCGTCTGGCGTTACCACCTCCATAAAGAGGACAGTTGCCGTCCACGAAGAACAACCTGTAACCCGTACCCCAGTTGCCATAACCGAAAAGAAACCGATAACCTTAGCAACCGCCAAATCCGTCTCATCCATCCCAGCCTCCGAAATACCCTCCGTATCCCCAACAGGCGAATCGCCGGGCTACATCTTCAGAGGCATCCCAATAAAAATGTAATTAGAGGACAAACACCTCTTCATCATCATCTATTTTTCTACCCCTACTCCTATACCTTGTTTCTGCATCACAAATCCTCAAATACAGCTGCTCCGTAGCCAACACATCCCCGATATTGTGCTTGCGGATCTCATCCATCTTTCCTTCAGCAAACCATTTGGGAACCTCCCTACCACTCCCATACAGCAGATCTTTGAACCCCAGCATTGCCGCAAACATCTCTAAAGTAGCAGATTGCTGCTTGTTCCATTTTCCCTCTACCAACACATCATACACATCGAACAACCTTTTATCATATTTTCCAACGGGCAATATATTGATAAAAGGAATATCATTAACCATTCCCCTCATCTTCAAATGAATCAAATCAAAATCCTTAATATTAAACCCAATCCACTTTGACGGCCTAATCTCACTCAAATACTCATAAGCATCCTCTAACACCTTTACCTCATCCCGGTCACAAAAACACACAACATCCATATCAACCGGCTTTACCGTTATGCAAATAGTCTGTGAGGTATGCCACCTAAGAGCTGCTTGCTCATCACATTCTGCACAATAATCCTTCTTCTGCTTCGGATGATCTACAGGATTATGATCACATCTACTACATTTAACATCCTTATAGGTCTGGATCTGTTCTAACGTTCCAGGCACAGTCTCAATATCGATAACAACAGGGTCTTGCATAAAGTCTTCTCTATGTTCCTCTCGTATAACTCTTTTGCATCCTATGAAAACCTTTAAATAGGTTAGCTCTCATCTCACCAGCATGTCATTAAGCGCAAAAGTTGAGAAACGCTTCGAAATAGCTTTCTTCGAGGGTGAGATAATACCGCCAAGCGTAACCTCATACCTACTCGCATCCGGTCGTCTCCCCTTCGATAACATAACACTGGGGGAAGAGGATTGCAGGTGAACTATGCCGGTCGTCATGAACTGTCCACTATCGACTGGCCGGGGCACGCTTCCTACGTAGTCTTTCTCAGAGGTTGTCCCATGTCCTGTCCTCACTGTCATAACAAAAAAATACGCACCGGCGAGCGTCTTGTAGATTTCAACGACATAGCCCAAGAAATCCTAGCCTCCCGACGTTACGTATCGGCCCTGGTCATCTCTGGCGGCGAACCTGTCATGCAACCCGAGGTATGCCTTGAATTGCTGATCTGGGGTCATGCACTTGGTCTCAAAGTCGGGCTTGAAACATCCGGTTGCCGACCTATCCCGGAAGGTTTCGACAGAGTCTTCCTTGACATCAAAACATCCCTGGAAAGCTGGCTATATAACTCCTACACAGGAGATAACAAGGCATTCGACAATGTAGTCCAGAACCTCGAAAGACTCGATCCTAACGTTACTGAGATACGCTATGTAGTCCATGAATTAGACCCTCCCATAATCGACCCATTTTCACCCATAATCGACATGGGCTTTTCCATTAGACTGCTCAAAGGAGACCAGACAAGCCAGGACTACTTCACCAACTTTCAGAACTCCGTAATCTCCGACCTAAACCTAAAACTTGAAAAAGGAGTATTGAAGAAATGACCGAAAAATATTATGCCTTCTCTTGCATGCGATTGGTATACATAATCGACGATATAATATCCGAAACCGACCACTTCATAATCAGTAAACACCATGGCCGCATGAAAAAGATCACCAATGACTCAGCAATCCTCGACACCTTTGAGGACGCAAAACAGTGGCTAATAGACCACGAAACAGGAGAATTGAAGAAAACCCTTGACGAAGCTGCAAGACTGCAAAAATCAATATCACATCTAAAAGAAATTGAATGTGCCATGGGAAGGTATTGAAGATGAACAGCTACCTAGTTAAATACGAAGCTTCTGCAATCATCATTGACCAAGTCGTAATCAACGCCGAAACAAAGGACGATGCTATCAACAGTGCCATGGGCGATATAAAGAACATAATCCGGGTTGTCGATATTGTCAACCTATCGAAAATAGACCCAGTTACCGAGCTGGCCAGATTATACACCAGACTCGATAGCACCAAGGACCCAGTAGAACGCAAGAATATAATTGATCGAATTGAGAACGTGAAAAACGGAATATACGACTAAAGGAGGTTTAAAATCATGAGCACACAAGAAGCAAACATCGATTACAGGCTCTACAAGAAGATAAACGAAAAACCTGGATCAAGTATCCGTGAACTGGCAAACGAGATGAAGTGGCCAATAGTTGAGGTATTCAAATCGGTTTGTCGCTTGGAAAGTGACAACTGGATCAAATCTGAAAGAGACGGCAATCTTGTCAGAATAACACCTGTCAAATGGCATGAGTTCCTAACTCCAGAAGAGATTGAAGAATTCAAGAACTACTTTGGTGACATGAGATGACCGACGAATTTGAGTTATCCTTCAAAGAGGTTCCACTGTGCACGGCACACGCAATAGACATGATTGCATCTGATCTTAGTAATGCATGTGAATTATTAAAGAAACAACAATACCTTGATGCACATGTTTCGATCGACGGAGCTAGACGGAAGATGATCGAGCTTGAGAAGATAGAGAGTTTGTTTAGGGGTCAGCAGTAAAACAGGAGATGAACGAAATGGCAGTAATAGAATTAGCATCCAAGGTCAACAGTATTGGCAACAAAGTGCCAATCGTATCGCGTATATCTGGATTTCCAACATTCCACGAAATATTCGACAAGTGTGAGTATTTCAACGGTCCTCATCTATATATGTCGGAACACCTGGGACTTCATGTGCTTCATATACGCACTAGTTTTATACATGCTGACCTGATTGAAGGCGACGTCTTTGGAGGAGCATTTGGTGGTTGTTATGACGATGCCGAGCGTGATATGATATTCGAACTAATATCTGCTTTGCTATTCAGATTCAGAAGCATTGCACAGCAAAACGTAGTCCATGATGGGGTTCTAGTAGATTTTTTTGATACATACGACAACAACTACCGTATAACTACTAGCGACAGTGAGAAACCGAAATCAATGCAGAACGACAAGGACCAGAAATGACAAAGAAGAAAATAATGAACTACGAAGAGCAAACCACCAGGATCGCAGGGTTGGAAACTCAGATAGACCTACTGCAAAACGAGATATTTGAGTTGCGCAAAGGCAAAGACTCACAGAAAGTTATCTCTGAACTGATGGCCCAGGTTATGACCCTCAAAAAGATCGCAAAATGTGAACGAGCACAACGACTTCGGGATCTGGCGGATTATGAGACCGATGATACAATGATGCCAGATTTCTACGAAGATGCCCGCCGCATGCTTGCTATGGAGCATCCTGAGGTCGATTGGAGATGAACCAAGGTGAGATGTGGGGACTACTTAAAGAATATCGTGACCAACGGATGGTGGATAAATGACTTGCCAGCCAGATATCGTAATACTGATAAGTGTGATATTGATCGAGCTATGTGCTATGGGGTTTGCGACGCTGTATTCATTCGAAGACAGATTAGGCCCGAGAGTGAGCCAAATGGCATTTCGTCTGCTATGGCTGGTCTTCGGAGTCACCCTGATTGCTGATTGGTATTTACTTTTGAGGTGACTGAGATGATTAAGTTTGTAACGACCTTATTTGCCATATTATTTTTGGCATTCATTGGGATATCGATATTGGGTATTGTCACCACGGGCGATATCTTCTATGCAGTTCCAATTATCATAAGCGTGGTGGGACTGTACCTGGTGGCAATAATTTGGGACTTTATGAGGTGACTGAGATGAGATACCGAGTCAACTACAACATAACCTATTATCGCTGTCATGAAGTAATTGCCAACGACCTCGAAGAAGCAAAGAGAATTTTTGAGCAGGAGTTGCAGATGTCTGAGGCTCTTGACTTCAAAATCACAAGCATCGATTATCTTGGTGATGGCCGTGCACCGATACCACACAATGATCTCATTAACCAGTCTAACGTAGCCAGAGCTGCGATATTTGACGGTACCCTGAAAGCACTTGATGAAAATAATTTTCATTGCCGCGCAGCTAAACGTGCAAAATTATGGGCAATGCTTTCACATACAAATGATCTACACGAACGCGCTGATATACTCGCAGAAATCGAAAAATTAGAATCTACGAAGAGATAAAAACCACTTGGAGTGATAGTTTATGACAACTGAATCTGATAAAAAAACACCTTGCTATATATGCGAACTTGCAGACTTGCGAATAAAGCTTTTGAATACCCGCGATCCACGGGAACGCAATGAGATACTGGATGAAATTAACAAGGTGATGGCTAGAGAAAGAATAAAGTAGAGGTTAACACATGTCAATATATAAAATAAACTACAAAATAACACACGATAGACAGATCTGTGTCAAAGCAGACAGCGAACGAGAAGCATATGAAAAGGCCAGAGAGGACCTAGAACTACAAGATCCATTCGCAATAGAAATGGGTGACATAACCCAGGTTAAAGTTAAAAATCCAACCGGGCTCTTTGGTTTTGCAACTGAGATGAGAAAATGTGCCTGTGGAAAAAATCAGTCAAACATTGCTGAGATGAACGAATGCAAGATGAACAGAGGTTCTGAATGATAAACCTTGGACTCGATAGGATTCTGCTCAACGATCCTATCATTGATTTTGATCCAATGAAGCACACAGACGACGAGATAGTAAGCTTCCTTACCGAGCTTGAAGCCCATCTATTCATGCTGTACGATGATGGTTATATCGATTGCTTCTTCTGGGACAATTGCCGAGAAAGAAACATTCTTTGCAGAGCCATATTTGCGATGGTTGTTCCGATGTTCTCGGACAAAGATAACAGAAAAATAGTCAAATGCCATATCAAATTTATAAACAAGTATCTCAAGGGTGCTGTTGAATGTGAGATGGCCTTGGATATTAGCGGCATTGAGTTCCAGAAACATTGTGATTCCTGCTCATGTACCTGCTATTGCAAGGAAATCTACCAGGCAGTTTTCTGGTTGCAAGAACATGAATCGGACATCTGCGGTAAATTCTATGAGGAAGTATTGCCGATATACACCAAGCTCCATCCTGGGCATTCCAGGCCTTTTATGATGGCTTGGTGCGATTTGCATGGAGGAATTTGATGAATAACTACTGGTCTATGGGCCTTCCTTCTGGTAAGGTCCCTCAATTTGATTTTCCGATGTTGAAGTTGAGTATGACAAACTTGCAAAGTAGTACTGACCAAAAGACTGTGGATGGGGGGCAAATTCCCGGCAACTCCTCACTAGCACAGGACTACAGTGAGAATAGGGAATTGCCGAGTTATATGGAGCACCTTGTGGGCAAGATTGAGGTATGCACGCGGCCTAAAACTCATTTCGTCGGCGGTCAAGAACGCAGAGTACGTGGTAGTGGAACCTGGATCATAAACATGGTCGTTTGCGGTCGAGACAGGGTTCGCAAGGGATTTTCTGAGCCCATGGTGAGTCCGTTTATGCAGGACTTCTTTGCCATTAAGGAACCTAAATACGACGATGAGGAGATGACTTTTAAACTATGAAAGTGCCAGGCATGGTCATGTGCATATGCTGCGAAACTATGAAATCTGCGATTCATGCGTTGGTTGTTAGAAGCCGCAACGGTAGGCTGTGGATTGGTCGAGACATGGCTTATTATGAGTTGACGTATTGCCCGTTTTGTGGAAAGGAGGTTGGAACTTGAGTTGGAAAGAGCGAGCGATTAGGCAGATCTTGTTTAATTGCAAGAGATGTGGGACTTGTTGCCAGGAACCGAAAATTGTTGACATATATCCCAGGGATGCGTTTAGAATTGCAAGAAGGTTTAGGATTTCGATGAGACTTGCGGCTAAACGTCATTTCATGAGACATCCAAAGGATGATGAGAGGTTGACGTTGCGGAATGTGGCTCCATGTGAGTTTTATCAAAATGGATGTCGGATATATCGGAGTAGACCTTTGATTTGTAGGATGTATCCTTATTTGGCCGGGCCGACAATTTATTGTGAGACATCAACGGGTGAATTGCCTGAAATGGATGACCAGGACGTGATTATTAAGTTGGCAAAGGTGACTAACCTGCGCATACTTGAGATTGAGGATTATCTGAGGTATATTGGGGCATGGAAGGATGGGAGGTTTACATCGTGATTTCGGAGGTAATTAATGGGGTTCTTGTGTTTGGACCTGATGATATGACAGAGGAAGAGTATCTGGCTTGGAGAAAGGAGAAGGTTGCCGAGACTGATTTGTTTTGGGAGGAGTTGAGGATGAAGTATAGAAATGGTGGCAACGAACGTCGAATAATGGACAAAGTGCGTGACTGGTTGCGATTTGTGAGAAATCGATTACGGTAGATATGGCGTCAACGGATATTTATTTTTTAAAATCGATATCTGCGAAAATTTTTGAAATTTTTCGAAAATAATCCAATTTTCTATTATAGGGGCTGTGTTATGTAGATATTATTTGTAGTGGTGTTGATGGGTTTAGATTGTATTATGTGGGTTGTGGGTTATGGCTGTTGGGTTATATGGCGCGATGCTATTTGGTTTAGGGTTGGGTTGTGGTTATGTTAGGTTGTAGCCTGGGATTGTGATATAATCTTCAGTCCCAACCGGAAAGAGACGTAGGAGCTTTCTGGTTCCTCCCCTCAATCCCCTCCACGGGAGGGGAAGGGTGCGCTAATGCGCACCAGTTCGGTCGCTGCTGTGTGTTATTGTATTAATGTGAGCATTATTGTCTTGGGGTTTACACTAGTGGAAATATGGGGGGTTTAATGTCTGGAAAGGTACATTGTCGCGCTCGCGGGTTGGGGGATGCTGGTATATGCGGCCTGATGTACAGATTTGGGCATTGGTGCTTGAATCGGGCCGTTCCTGATAATCCCAGCCCGGCAATGTACATATTCGATCGCTAGTGATGATATAGGAGTCATATGAACTTGATATTAGGAGATTGCTGGATGTGGGTGCCAGGCCAGGCATACCGGGATTGCCTTCTTCAACCATGCTCAGATTTGGGCTACAAGGCGCTCATATAACCCTAGATGGATAGATATGTACATTGGTGAGTCAATAGTTCCGTAGGCGGGTTGAGGCATTTCTAGGGTTATATTACTGCCAACGCCAAAATGTACATATTCGTACATCAATGCACATCTCCGGGTCCCAATGCATATCTTCAAGCACCATTGCCGACTTCCCGCCGCCAATGCCCATTTCTGTGCACTGGGGTTCGGCCCCTCCCCTTATCGCTTTATATCAGGATCGGTCCTATAATAGTAAATTGAATTAATTTAATTTTAAAAATTTTCGTTTCATCTTTTTCATTTTTATTAATTTTCGAATATATCACACATACCTCACATATATCCCATATATCGCTATCAGTAGCCATCATCGACCGCATATATCCCATATAATCGATAACAGGCGGCAATATCTCCCCTATATATAGATATACGCGTGCGTACATGATATATACAGCCGCCAGTTGCCGATTTTCCCGCCTTTCGTCGCCATCCCGCCACATCAAATCGATATCAAGCGACATTATCGCGGAAATCGACCACCCCAACCATCCTTTCCAATGTACAAATATGTACATCAACGTACAAGATATCACCATATCGATCACAGTAGAGCATAGTTGTTCAGCAAGCTTTATATGCTCATGGCCTAAGAAAGGTATTGTGCGAAGGCGAATAACCAACCACCGGAGCACAAAACCAAAATCCCAAATAGAGCAGGCAGGCCAAAACCGGCGATCTCTCCAAACTCTGGGGAAATGAGATCTTCATTGCTGGGCGGTTTGGGGTTAGTCAAAATCAATATCACAATGTATAGGCTCAATGAACTCAAATAGGCATCAATCGAGGTGATTCAGAGCAACTTCGGAGCAGGGAATACGGATATGGGCAATAGATGGCATCCCAGTCCCGATTTTTCCATAAGTCTCCAAAAGCCAAAAGCATCAATCCCATATATCCAATGGTTAGCCGTCCTAATCGCAAATCGGTCTCAATTCCGTAGATTAGGCTTAATATCAGGTTGAAGACTTGATAAACGGCATTGGCTCCACCTAAAAGCCAGAAGTTCAAAGATCAGGTCAGCTCTTCAGAGTCAATTGGGGCAATGGATCAGTCCTGAGTGACGAGCCGAGAGAGGGAAAAATGATCACAGTTCGCTATCCCCTAGCGGATGATGTCGAAAAAGATAACCTCTCACTTAACCAATTGGCCAAACTCTGATGAGGCCTAACTGATCGATTCGGGGAATTTTGACTGAACCCGATGCGGCGGCTAGTGTAAACCAGATTAAGAGACGCCATCTCACCAAAAATCTGGTTGAACCATAGGGTAGTCGCCAAAGACCAAAAATGCCCTTACTAACGAACTGGCTCGTATGCCTGATTAGCCGACAGCGAAAAGGCTTGATACGAGCGTTGGATAGACTCCGACGATGAGCCCTAGCCGAGGGGAGGTTTAGGGCTCCGGCAAAGAAGCAGTGCAGGCACAATTCCGGTTCGATTCCGGACACTGCTATTGGCGGGATTGCTGAACTCCCTTCACAACCCGTCAACAGTGGGCGACACTTTTTCCATTGGCCTCCTAACCTTTGGGTGCATCGTCCACTGACCCCTAATTACCCTGATGAGGCAATCGACTCAGATTCCTCCAGGAAAGTAATAAAGGAGTGATACCAAATGAGCAAAATAAGCATACTTAGAAAAAAGGTAGTTGAGACTGTCGAAAAAATCAATGATGAGGCCATCTTAACCTCAATGCTCGTATTTGCGAACACCGCGACACAGGCCCCCATCCAGACACAGCCCAAGACCAAAAAAGCGAGAACCCCCAAACCCACCGCCGAAAAGACAAGCAGCAAATTGCTGATCGTCCGCTACGAACACAAGGGCAAAGCAATGATTGCGGTTCAGACCGTAGGCGGCAAGCCTGATGAGGCCATTCTCACCAAACTCAGGGCCTTCAAAGAGGCCAAGAAGCTCAGATTCTACGTAAACGCACCTCAAAACCCGTTACCAGGAAACAATCCTTTCTGGGCCGGACCCTATGATGAGGCCATAGTTGAAGCATTCCCCAGCGCGAAGGTTGTGGCCTAAATGACCACAACCACATATGATGGGGTCACCTACTATGAGGAATCCGGAGAACTGATAGGAATTTCCGTGGAGGCCGAGGTATGAAACAGATTGCCGGCCCTCTTTACAAATTTAACCAATTTGAGAAGTATCTGACAAAGCAGGGCATAAAAAAGGTCAGGCTCCCTCAGGAATTTGCTCTGATGAATGACGGGCATTTCATCCCTATCAAAGATTATGAAGCCAATGTCCTTCAAATTATGGCCGGAACCAAGGTATTCGATGAGCTTGTAAATCATCTACGAGGACTTGATAGCCGATGATTTCTCGTGAAAAGGCTATGAAACTCATGAAATGCGAATTTTTATACAGCTCAATGGAGCACGCATTTCCTTTGATATACGCATTCGGAAAGAAAGCAGATATTGGGCCAGTCAACAAAATCTTGTCGTGGGGGCAAGTAATTGATTGGATGAACGGGGGAATCAAACAACGTGGAGAAGAGTTTTGTTTCGATATTGGTCCGTCCAGACAAGTAGTGGACCGAAATTTCAGTATTGGCATGAGAATGTATCTAAGCACCGCAGATGAATTATCCAATGATCGAATATGCCTGAAATTTGAGATATTTGATCATAAAACCGAATGGAAACAAGTCAAGAATTTTTATTGGCAAAATGACAAAGACATTGCTACCGTCTATTATGCGCTACAGTTCGCAGTTCACGAATTGTCAGAAATGGCCCTGGAAAAAGGCAAACGTGAAATCAAGATGACACCCAAACTCCACAAAGAGATATTCGAAATATTGAAATCTGCCGGTCTGGAGTAGGCGATTCATATGAAAATTTCAGACATCCCAGGAGATGCGATGTTCATCTCGGACAGCCAAGACGTATCCCCAATTCTGGCCGATTTTGGAATTGCTGATGACGACATTGGAGCCATCTTTATAACCCGAGACGGCACAATTTACGGAATCTCCGGCAATATCCCATACCTTGAAAAGCAAGTCTTTAGGCTTGGCCAAGACATAAATTATGCGGCGGATGATTGAAATGTTAAGCACAGATGTAAAGGCTAATTACCTAAAGAATGGTGGTAATCGTTGCATATACTGCGATTCTGAAGAAATTTGGTCGGAGCATATACGCCATGATGACGAGCTGTGGACTCTCACTCACTGCGAGCGTTGTGAAAAGATTTGGAAAGACATATACGAATTAACCAGAGTTGAAGAATACCATGCCGACGAAGAAGAATAAACCCCACTATATCGCCATGAGCGGGTCTCATGGATGTCTCCCGGATCATCTGGCGTGCTTCAAAAAATATTCCGAAGCAGTCCGGGATCTGATAGACGTTTTTCAATTACCCCGTTATGGGGTAAAAGCCGCAGAATTGCGGAAATGCGGTTATGTTGAGCTGGATGAAGCGGACTGGCCGGGGAGGAATGAACATCGTTATGGGGCCGAGTATGCCGAAATCCAAAAGTGCAATTGCGATCATCCAAAGATTCATGATGAGGATTTTCAGGAGGGTTGATAATGCAAAAGAGATTGTGGCACTTCAGGATGCCAGGAATGGGCCTTTCCTGCAATGATCTTAGATTTGATAAGCCAGTATCCGAAAGAGAGGCAAGGGCCAGTCTAAGAGAACAAGATGGATATAAACGCCTCCCCAAAGATACGGAGTTCTGGTAATAGGGAGGACAAAAAATGTTATTTAAAATTTTCAAAAACGGGACATTTACAGGGGATTACATAAATCATGATGATCCTAATAAGACCAAAATTCATGAACTAGACAGGCACATATCAAAATTAGCAGCAGCCGAGTGGGAAAACGACTACCGATTTACCATAACGGAAATCAAATCAACTACGTTTGGATTAATTATCGTCGAAATCAGGATGGAACACTTTGATATGGAAGAATCTGATGAAATTGATGAAATTAACATATGGGAGCTGGTGAGAGATGACAACCTGGGTTGAAATAAGTTCAGTTGTTGATGGAATGGTGATGGTAGAAGAGATCGATGAAGAGGTCGAGGAGATGGCCTGAGATGGATGAGGATAAACGGATAAAAGCGATATCGAGATATGCAAATATGTTGACATATTCGACAGATATACTACTTGTGGCCTTTAAAGACGATGCGGATATGGCGGAAGAACTGACAGAAGTCGTAGACCGTTTATGCGAGATATTGGGTCTACTGGGAATAGGAAACACGAACGAAGCTGAAAGGCTGAATATAGAACTGGTGAAAAAGATAAAAAACCATGTAGACTGCCAATCGACAACATAAAGGGTTTACAAAGACGGGTCAGATACGGGGTTTTGGTGACGGGGTGTGACTCATGAATGATGAGAACTTTCTTGCGCAGAAAGAGGCTAGAGAAAGCGTATCAGACCCATGTGATAACTGCAAAGTCAACTACCACGCCCTGAAGGGCATGGCTTGCCTCTACGCAAAAAGTCGCGAGGCGTAAGGGTGGCTGACTCTTCATGCTGACTGCATTGTGGCGAAGATTAGCTCGCTGGCACCCCACCCATCGAAAGGAGGATCATGTGTCAAACTCTCACCTAGACTCATTACTGAATCTCATGCCTCCGATAGGCTGTTTTGTCCCAGGTCTACGGGCAGATTGGTTAGGAAGCTGTTTTATCCCTTCTATCGAGGGTGCCCTGCCATTTCAGGCTCCGCCCTACCAGATCGTGCAAAACACACATCAGGAGATAGACTTATGAGCATAAATAACTTACGGGAGAGCCCAATTCCTCCCCACCCTGAAGGATGGGGACTCCTTGGGCAACGAGTTGAAATAAGAATCAGGTGATAAAAAATGTCATACTACGTAAACTGCCAACATCAGTTCTATTCTGGTAGATATATAGTGGAAATAGCATATCCAGGAATCGATTATGCCGGTTCGGATATGCTCGCCACGGATTATCCAGGTGAAGGAGAATACGACGACCCAAGAGAAGCCTTGGACGCAGCGATCAAGGTCAGAGAGGCATTGCAGGCCGATCACCCTGATGAGGAAATAGGGATTGCGTTTGGCCATTTTGACATGGTAGAGGGCGAACCTCAAGATATTGATGAACTGAGAAAGGATATCGAGAAGCACTACGAATCATTGCCAAAATGCGATCACTGTGGCAAACCGAGAGATGACAAAGAGTTTTTCGTAATCTACGGAGATCCTGATTACGGAAAATTCTGTTCGGAATCTTGCGCAGAAGAAGCATTTGTTGAGAATGAAGAACAAACGGAGGAATGAAACAATAGCCGCTAAGGTATTATCCCGGTTCGACTCCGGGAGCGGCAATCAGGAGGTAGAGATACATATGGCAACAATTGAAGAGTTTATTGAAATACATGCAGTAAGAATGAAAGAATGCAATAAAATACATCAAAACCCATATATGACAGATTTCAAAGGAGATCACTGGGAAGTTGTATTGCACAGACCTGGAAAAGGAAACGATAATGAATTCGTGACATACTTTTCAAAAGGTATTGGTTACAAAGGAAAGAGGCCAACCGTACCAGAAGTTCTAGACTGCATTGCATCAGACGCAGCAGGATACGAAAATTCAAAGAACTTTGAAGACTGGGCAATTGAGTCGGGATGTGATATTGGTTCAAGAAGAGCTGAGACAATATATCACAATGTGAAAGCTGCGTCTTTGAACATGAAAAATTTCTTGGGAAAAGAAGCATACGAGACCTTGTTATGGGAAACGGAGAGGATGTAAATGAACGCAGACGATAACGGCATACACTATGGCGTGATACCAATACGCGATCTAGACGAGTTCTTTATAGAAGATTTTTATGATAATTCGGAGAACATTGTAATGAACATTGTCGAGTCGGAAATCGATGAAATATTCGAAGAATTGAAGACATTCGTGAACGATAAAGGTGTTAACAAAGAAATCGAGATAGAAACATTGAAAGAATCGATCAAATATGAAATATTCGAAAACTGGGACGAAAGCGAAGATTCCAGACTCTATGAACACGATGGATACAAAATAGAATTGATAACATACGATTTATTCATAGCCAAGTCGCCATATGTGACTTTTGGGCCATTGTGTTCGCCATGTGCACCAAATGCAGTGTATATTGCTGATGCAGACGGAAAGTATGGTTATATGGCCTATTGCCTACCAGATGAGTTTTTCCCAGGAGGTAAGGCCCCATACAAATACATTGAACTAGAAGAAGCATATGACAGGATGTGGAAGGCCTTGTATCCAGACGACAAAATGCCCGAATTGATCCAAGAAATGAACGATCTGAAGAAGTTCATAGATGAACAATTAGCAATCGAGACTGATCCCGCTGTTTTGCACTGGATCAGAAACTTACGAACAAACGTGATATTACTGATCGAAGCCCTGTTCGCCGATCCAAATAGAGACAGAATAAAATTTTATCTAACATCAGTAAGGATGCAAATCGGAATGGTCAACGAAATGAAAAAGAGAGTTGAAGATAAAACTATTGAGAGGACTTAAAATGAGATATTTGGTTGTTTTGAAATCTGGCATTAAAATAACTATAAATGAACTCACAAAAGATGAACTTGAAAATATCAGAAACAACCATGATAGCAACGTCACGGTGGGGTTTGGTCCAAATGGTTCATTTATAGAACGATCCGAGATTGCAGCTATTGTGGCGGATCAAATATTTGTGGGGTGAGTTGTCGTGAAACCTTTTACAATAAATGAAGAAGAATTAGTAAATTGCACAGCGTTTGCGCATAGTCAGAAGGATTTTAGATATTGGAGCTATGAATTCGATATGTGTACCACTTTCAAAACCACACATTTGATCTGGGTTATGCGACGCATGGTGGGGCTAAGATGAAATTCATTTGGGTTATCGCATTGCTGTGTTTGACACCAACAGTCATTGCCGGCAATCTTGAAGAAATTGAAGAGCTGGTCAACTCTCATCATTTTACCCAGCCCTGGGAGGATGATGTCTTTGATTGCGCGGACATGGCCTCTGCCAATTGGCAGTTCTTCAAGGACCACGGATATAACCCTAAAATCGTGGTTCGGACTGATCCCGGCCCTGGAGATCACTGTTACATAATAATTCCAGTTGGAGATGGCCGGGTCGTAGGCCTGGATACTTCTGTCAGAATGGGAGCAAACCTCACCAAAAATCTAGGCGCAATCAAGATGAATTTCGTCTATTATCGAATATTTGAGACTCCCGAAGAGCTGGCCAAAGCAGATCGAAGTATGGTTGAAGGTCGAAGAGGTCCCTATCAGATAAAGGAGGTAATCCATGCGAATTGGAAAGGTCCCGCCCGGTGACGTAAGATGGCACAAAGGAAACAAGTATGACATCGCGCTAGGTGAAATTTATACCCTAAACGCGATGGGAGACCGAACCAAAGTTGATGTTTTTATTCGTGATCATCAGGGAAATATCCAATATCGTGTAGGAGATGGCCGACAAATCGGCAACTTCCACCCGATATGGATTAGTTGGAACGGCGAAAAAGTAACAATTGAAGAAATGTTGAGGTGAGATAAAATGGAAATAACATTGGTAGACGGAATTAAAGACGGGCACAAATATGAGTTAGTGCTCGTTGATGGTAAAGAAACACCTATGTACGTTGCATCAAGACTGTTAACAAACACTGATAGAGAGCGGGGTCTAGGAATATTTAATGGCGGAAACACCTGGTTTGAAAAGGGAGATATGCGTGCAGCATTTGAATTTGAATACGCAAAATTCGGAACTCCGGAATACGTGGACGTTTTGAGAAAAAGGATCGCAGAAGTTCGCAATTGGGTGCAGAATTTAGACTACGAACATAGTATCTCATTTCAGGTCCCAGACCCATGAGATGCATGCGGTTTACGGTCTCCTTTGATCTGGATTATGTTGATGAGCGGACAGGAGGCAAAACGGCCCGTCTTTTGGAACAGCACTCCGATGATAAGGACTTCATTTTGGGGTTTCTGCAATACGTTCCATCAAAAGTAAGTGTTGCAGAATGGACAAAGGAACTAGAGGAAAAGGAGTGATCGCGATGAGAGTAATTATCGATGCAAGCAATGTATCTACTGATATCCTCATCTGGCTAAAGCAGGCCAACGACGGCCACTATTACATTGAACGAAAACCCAATAAATTCAGGTCATCGGTTGATAGGTTTCCAATATCTATCACATCCGCAGAAAAATTACGAATGATGACAACCGAAGAAGCATGGTTTGCTATGGAAAGGTATGTAGGAGTGAACTAAAATGAAAACTATATTCGGAATACTCGGAATGTTGTTGCTGATCGCAACAATCGGAATGGCAGCAGAAGAAGTAGACTACAACACAATGGAGATGATAAGCGAAAGCACGCTTGAAGACGAGTCAAATGGAATATATAGAGTAGATGTCGATATATCCGCAAGTAGAGTATTGATTGACTATCGTTCAGATGTCTATAGCGAAGATGAGATAGTTGAAGACATGGGCGCAGTAATCGGAACATACGCATACATTGTGCAATATTACAATGGAGATGTCGGAAATCTTATAGCCAAAATACGAGCACCGAACGGGGAGCTGGTAGGAACTTACACCTGCAAAAACAAATGGGTAGAAGACCTAGATCCAAACGATCAAGAAATGATGGTAGACATATTTCTGAAAGTAGCTAGGACGATTGAAACTTGAAACAATTAAGCGCCCCCGCCCGCTGGCGGGGCGCTAAAGAGGCAACGATGCGACAAAAAAACGAAATGGAGATACTTTGCACATTATGGAACAAGTTATTTGAACTAGTGTGCATGCAAAGCGAATGCTACGTAGGATGCAGTGTTGACCATGATTTAGACATGATTGAAAAAGTCATGTGGAATTTTGCAGAACGCGACAACCCATTTGATTGCATCGGTTGCAGTGCTCTAAGAACAGACGGTAGTTGTAGATCAGAAGAAGACGATTAAAATGAAAAAATGTGAACCAGAATACGTAATCGCTTCGACAGAAATTTATTTGGGACGACCAATATCAGGATATTCAACATGGACCGACAAAGACGATGCAAAACAAGCATTGCGAGCGCAGATATCAAACCTAGCGATTCAATTCGCCAACAATCATTCTTTGGATGGGATCAATCGATTCGTAGACAAATTCTACTTCGAATTGCCGCCAGAACCACCAACCGATTACGCACGAGAAGCTGAAGAAGACGCTGCAATGTTGATTACAGATTATTTCTTGGACGAAATAATCGATAAAATAATTGACAGTGGAGAAGCCAGTGCCGATATCAACAACGACTACGACAACGGAGACGGAATATTCCACGAAGTTATAACTGACAGACCATATAGCCTGGACGACGCCGCCGAATTGCTAATTCAGTTATATAGGCATGCAGAAGAAGATACCGGACTGTGGGAAGGAGAAACCAACGTTGACCGACTTGCAGAAATCCAAGCTGCATACACATATGGAAATGCAGTATGGAACGAATTTAGTGATCTGATAACAGAAATCAATGACGAAGTAGATGATATAAAAATAAACGCAGCATATGAAGTGCTGATGGAAAACACTGATAACAAGGAACTATCGGATTACGACGAAATGTCAGACGACGAAGTAATAGAACTTGCAGAAACAGACTTCAGCGACGAATACGAGGAAAAATTGAGAGCGGCACTAAAGAATGTAATAAAAAGCATATGCGAATAAGAAAGGAGATAGATAAAAATGTTATCAAATGAGGACGCTGTAAAAGCATTTAGAGATGGACGTAGAGGAAACAGCAAAAACATTTTTCATGAAAACAGCAGAACGTTATATAGCTACGGATATCATTTCATCTTAGCAGTAAGATTAAACACCGGGGAGTATCTGATCAACGGGGATACTTATAGTTCATCAACATCAAGGCATACATCGTTGT
>OFEK01000578.1_pt1 | contig 35927 bp, 27 predicted proteins | sample 1521131 | NCBI WGS metagenome assembly OFEK01 (sample SAMN05720209, study PRJEB24109) | activated sludge metagenome | isolation source: Anaerobic digester | place: China | collected 2015-12-16
ACTGCTTAATGTATTGCTCAACAACCTGTTGCAAAATTTAACTGTCAAACTCGGGTGAGTTTAAGCACCGTAAGACGAAAAATTAAAGAGCTAAGAAACAACGGAAAAATAGAACGCATTGGCAGTGATAAAACAGGATACTGGAGAATAACCGAATAACAGCCAACAGTTGTAAGCGATCAGTTAACAGCCACCCGGTCATCGAGTAGCCGTTCATGTTGCAGCTGACCGATTGGGAAATATTATGCCGGCGTATCGAGATGACAGCGATCAGCAATCATTCGTAATTCGTAATTCGTAATTCGTAATTGCCTGATTATCATTTCGTAATTCGTAATTCGTAATTCGTAATTACTTGATTTCCAATTCCTAATCCCTAATTCCTAATTCCTAATTATTTCCCCTCCCCCCTGCCCCCCTCCCAATCACCATCAAGCAACTATCATCGCCGGTCATGGGAGGGGGATTGATTCTGTGGTTATTCCGCCGGGCTACCAATATACCACCCCTACGGGGTTGGGTGCACCAGCGGTCAGTTGTCAGCGAGCAGTTATCAGCGGGCAGCGATCAGCGGTCAGCGGTCAGCGATCAGCGGTCAGCGATCAGCAATCATTCGTAACTCGTAATTATTTGTTTTTCAATTCCTAATTCCTAATTATCTCCCCTCCCCCCTGCCCCCCTCCCAATCACCATCAAGCAACTATCATCGCCGGTCATGGGAGGGGGATTGATTCTGTGGTTATTCCGCCGGGCTACCAATATACCACCCCTACGGGGTTGGGTGCACCAGCGATCAGTTGTCAGCGATCAGTTGACAGCGAACAGCGATCAGCGGTCAGCGATCAGCGATCAGCAATCATTCGTAATTCGTAATTTGCAATTCGTATTTACCTGATTTCCATTTCCTAATCCCTAATTCCTAATTCCTAATTATTTCCCCTCCCCCCTGCCCCCCTCCCAATCACCATCAACCAACGATCATCGCCGGTCATGGGAGGGGGATTGATTCTGTGGTTATTCCGCCGGGCTACCAATATACCACCCCTACGGGGTTGGGTGCACCAGCGGTCAGTTGTCAGCGATCAGTTAACAGCCACCCGGTCATCGAGTAGCCGTTCATGTTGCTGACCGATTGGGAAATATTGTGCCGGCGTATCGAGATGACAGCGATCAGCAATCATTCGTAATTCGTAATTCGTAATTCGTAATTGCCTGATTATCATTTCGTAATTCGTAATTCGTAATTCGTAATTCGTAATTCGTAATTGCCTGATTATCATTTCGTAATTCGTAATTCGTAATTCGTAATTCGTAATTCGTAATTGCCTGATTATCATTTCGTAATTCGTAATTCGTAATTCGTAATTACTTGATTTCCAATTCCTAATCCCTAATTCCTAATTCCTAATTATTTTCCAGCGCTCAGTTGGTAACCAGCCGGTCATCGAGTAGCCGTTCATGTTGCTGACCGATTGGGAAATATTGTGCCGGCGTATCGAGATGACAGCGGTCAGGACCAAGTCTGAATCAAATACAAATATTTGTCACACATTATTGCTATCTTTGTGACATGCAAACCGACATAAAATGACTTTAAATACTGAATTACAGATACTTAAAAGAATTTCAAAAGCAAGAAGGGGTGTGCTTTTCTTTACGGAGAATTTTGTGCGATTTGGTACGCCTGATGCTGTTCGGCAGGCATTAGGTCGTCTTGTCAAAAAAGGTGAGCTCGATCGGGTAACTACAGGTATTTATGTACGCTCCGAATACGACCCCGTAATCGGCAAGATTACACCTGGTATTGAAGACATTGCCCGGGCGATAGCCAAGCGAGATAAGGCCCGCATTGTACCAACGGGAGATTATGCATTACACAAGCTGGGTCTCACCACTCAGGTGCCCATGAAAGTGGTTTTTCTTACCGATGGCTCTGCCCGCAAAATCACCATTGGAAAACGCAGCATCACCTTTAAAAAAGCCAGCCCTAAAAATGTGGCAGCTGTTGGCGAAATCAGTAGCCTGGTTATTCAGGCTCTGCGCACCATTGGTAAAGATGAGCTAACCGAAGAGCAACGATTAAAAATAGATGCGCTGCTACGTAAAGAAAAGCCTACTAAACTAGAACACGACATGCGACTCGCTCCGGCCTGGATACGCGAAATCATAAAACCCATTTTAAAGGAGGTCCGGCCATGAATCAGATAGCATTGCAGGAATGGTTGAGCTTACCACCCGAAACGCGTAAAGCCGCATTTGCCGAAGCAGCGGCGCGCTTGGGACTGCCTGCTGCTGCCATAGAAAAAGATTGGTGGGTGGTGCGTACGCTGGAGCAGGTTTTTGCCACTTCCATTGCCGGGCATACCGTGTTTAAAGGCGGAACTTCGCTAAGCAAGGCGTGGGGATTGATTGATCGCTTTTCGGAAGACATTGACCTCGCACTCGACAGAGCGCTGTTGGGTATCACCAAACCTGATGAAGAAATGACGGGCTCACAGGTATCCAAATTGCGTAAAGCATCTGCTGAATTTATTTCCGGCCAGTTTTTCCCTGAATTATCTTCTCAATTCCAAAACAGCGGTTTAGAGGTAAATATTCACCCTGCAGAGGTTAAAACCAACGATCAGGATCCGATAATATTGGAAGTATATTATCCTTCCCTCACAGAAAACACTCCTTATCTGCAGCCTCGTGTGCTCATAGAAATTGGCAGCCGGTCGCTGATGGAACCTCTGGAATACAGAAGAATTGCATCTATGATGGGCGAGGCATTTCAAGGACAACCTTTTGCCGATTTGCCCATTGTAATACCCACAGTGCAACCCCAGCGTACTTTTCTGGAAAAAATATTCCTGCTTCACGAAGAGTTTCAGCAAGCTCCCGAAAAAATCAAAACCGAGCGAAAAACACGCCACTGGTATGATCTGGAAAAGCTGATGAACACCCCGTTTGCACAGCAAGCCATGGCAGATAAGAAGCTATATCAAACCATTGTGCTTCATCGCCAGAAACTCAACACCATACGAAGTATTAATTACGCATTGCACAAACCTGAACACATTCGCATTATGCCACCGGATGCTATACAGGACAAATGGCAGAAAGATTACGATGCCATGCGCGAAAGCATGATTTATGGAGAAGCCTTAAGATACGAAGCACTGATGCAACGCATGCAGGAATTGAACCGACAGATAAACCATCTGAAATTAACGGAATAAGATGCTTCGATCGATGAAGGTATCCCCACATAACAATAGCTTAAAGGTAAAGCTTTCGACAGTGATTAATTGACAAGCAAACTGAATATCCAATGGAAAAGAATACAATAGCGCAAGAACAGATCGAGACCATTTTTAGGCAACAAGTCAGAAGTGACAAGAAAGTTAAGAATGCTTACCTGCTTGTTCATTCTGAAAAGCTGGGTATTGATATCAATATTGCAGAAGGAAAGACAGGAGAAATGCAAGCAGACCCAAAGCAAGCAAATCATCTGGCTTCAGTAGGCAAGTTGTTTACTGCAACCATAATAGGTATGTTACATGATAAAGGTTTGCTACATTTTGATGACTCAATTGCACAATACCTTGATACAGACCTGATGCATGGGCTGCATATTTATAAGGGTAAGAGCTATTCCAGTGACATTAGCATCAAACATTTACTTAAGCAAACATCGGGAATAAATGATGTCTTTTTCCCATTATTAAGGAAGATGATCGACGACCCCAATCTTGAAATGACAGTAAGACAAGCTATTGAATGGGGAAAAACAAACCTTAAACCCGTAGGAAAGCCAGGACAAAAGCATTTTTATACGGATACCAATTACTATTTACTGGGTCTAATAATTGAAAGTATCACTAAAAAGCCATTTCATGAACAGATTCATGAAATGATTTTTGATCCACTAAAAATGGATAATTCTTATATAAACGGGTATTCTGAACCCAATCATAAACCCGAATATCCTCCGGCTCATATTTACCTCTTCAATACAAATTTTATTGAAAATAAAAGAATAGCAAAAATTGACTACGCCGGAGGAGGAATTGTGGCACCTCTAAGTGAATATCTTATTTTCTTGAAAGCCTTGGTTAATGGACAATTAGTAAAAAAGACCACCTTGAATCAAATGATTTATGATGACATTAAAATGGGTTTTCCTGCCATAGGGTTTGATTATGGCTATTCTGTATGGAAGCCAAAATCCATTCCTTTATTAATGCCCGCAAAGTACTTTTGCTGGGGTTGTGTAGGTATTACAGGAGCTTTTATGTTCTTCCATCCACAAACTGAATCCTATATTATAGGTACATTCAATGATAAATCTTATACATCTAAAGCATTGAGGTTTATGCTAACGAAAGTTATTAGATCTTTGCTCAGGTTGAACAAAAAGCAACTAACATGATCGAGTATGTTTATTTCAGCTTGCTGTTTTTTTTAATCCACCTTGTATGTTATGTAATAGCAGGAGTTATTGACCTCCAATTGGCTAAAAGAATATATTCAGGGAAAAACAGGATATTCAAATCGTTTTTCAGAAACATGGAAGATGACAAAGAAAGTAATCGTATTGCAAAGCTATTAATACCATCTCAGCTTATCAGAGCAATATTAATGTCATTAGTGTTGTATCCGATACTGCCGTTTCTGAAGGAATTGTCTTTCGAAACTCAGTTTATTTTTATGGCATCTCTGATGTTTGTATATGCAGATTTTGCAAGTGCAATACCGTTTTCCAATACCATTGAAGGAATTGTATATTTAAAAAAGGAATTTGTACGGCAAAGCGTGTTTTGGACGATTCAACTTGAAGCAATATTATATAGTCTCATGTTTGGGTTATTATCAGCTTGGATCTTAATATAATATGGAGTACTGCGGTTTGCCATGGGCAAACGAAGTCTGGGATCTTACTAAGTACAGGACAGGCTTCATGGTTTAAGGATGGCTTATATTGCAAGGGGGCTCAGGAGCCATCAGCCATCAGTTATCAGCGATCAGTTGACAGTGATCAGTTTTCAGCAAGCATTCGTAATTCGTAATTCGTAATTCGTAATTACTTGATCTCCATTTCCTAATCCCTAATTCCTAATTCCTAATTATCTCCCCTCCCCCCTGCCCCCCTCCCAATCACCATCATGCAACTATCATCGCCGGTCATGGGAGGGGGATTGATACTGTGGTTATTCCGCCGGGCTACCAATATACCACCCCTACGGGGTTGGGTGCACCAGCGGTCAGTTGTCAGCGAGCAGTTATCAGCGATCAGCAATCATTCGTAATTCGTAATTCGTAATTCGTAATTATCTGATTTTCAATTCCTAATCCCTAATTCCTAATTCCTAATTATCTCACACCGGTCAGCGATCACTGCATACTCCCCTTCTTCGGTACCCTGCCATTGCGGATGCTCTCGGAACGCAGACGCCTGCCCACGATGCGCTCTACCATGGCGCCCAGGCGCAGGATATGGTCCACGTCGAGGCCAGTATCGATGCCCATTTCATCCATCATCACCACCATGTCTTCAGTGCTGACGAGGCCAACGATGTTTGGATCGCGGTAATAGTATTCACCTGTGCCGGCTACCGGGACACCATCGACAAAATTGGCCGGCTGTCCGCCGATACCGCCCAGCGTTGATTCATAATTGGTCATACCGGCCTGTAATGCGGCCAGGACATTGGCCAATCCCCAGCCCCTGGTGGTATGCAGGTGCACGATGTGCTTCTCTGGCTTCGGAATGGCGTCCAGCAATTCAGAAAAATATGCATACACCCTGTCCGGAGAGGCAGAACCGTCGTGATCGGCATGCTCGACATCGCTGGCGCCGATATCCAGCCACCGCTTTGTAAATGCGATGGCATCCTTCATCTCCGTTGGGCCTTCCATCGGGCATCCCCAGATGGTGCTCACGGTTCCGTTGACCTTGATGCCGGCATCGCGGGCCATCGGGATGTATTTTTCCGCCATCTTCCAGTATTCCTGCAGGCTCAGACCTGAGTTCTTCCGATGGTGGGTCTCGCTGGTGGACACCATCAGCAGTATCCTGTCCGGCCCGTACCCGTCCTTACGGGCCTGTATGGCACGCTCGACGGCCTTTTCACGGATGGTGACCGTGGTAATGCTCACATCGGACAACAGATGCCCGATCCGCTTGCTGTTGCGGATCCCCCTCATCACCTCGTCGGCATCCCTGAACTGCGGCATGCCCTTGGGATTACCATAGTTTGTGACTTCGATATGCTTGACACCGGCCAGGACCAATTCCTCTGCCACCCATATCTTGGCCTCGGTGGGTATGAATTTCTCTTCATGCTGAAAACCATCACGCACGGTGATGTCACCGATCACAACTTTTTTGGGGTAGGACATTGATTTCATAGACAATGGCTTTGATAATGAGGTGCGTAATTAAAGTTCCATTTCAGGGATATCCCCATCGATAATCAGGTTTCCTTCTGTGGCGGTTCGTATCTCTTCAACGCTGACCCCGGGAGCCCTTTCCAGCAGCTTAAATCCCTCCGCGACGATCTCCATTACAGCGAGATCCGTGACGATCTTTTTCACACAGCGTACGCCGGTCAGAGGCAAGGTACACTCCTTCAGCAACTTGCTTCCACCTTCCTTGTCTGTATGCTGCATGGCTACAACAATATTGCGCGCCGAGGCTACCAGGTCCATGGCACCGCCCATGCCTTTGACCAGTTTGCCCGGGACTTTCCAGCTGGCGATGTCCCCCTTTTCAGAGACTTCAAAAGCGCCAAGTACAGTCAGGTCGATATGCCCACCCCTGATCATGCCAAAGCTGGCCGCAGAATCAAAGAAAGCGGCTCCGGGAATTGCTGTGACCGTTTGTTTACCCGCATTGATCAGGTCTGCATCCACTTCATCTGTCGAGGGAAAAGGCCCGATGCCGAGCAGTCCATTCTCCGAATGCAACACAACCTGCATGCCTTCAGGAATATAATTGGCTACCAGGGTAGGAATACCTATCCCCAGGTTCACATAGTAGCCATCGCGCAGCTCCCTGGCGATTCGCTTTGCTATACCGTTCTTATCAAGTGCCATGGTATCAGTTTTCAGCGTGTGGTGACAAATTCAATCTGCTTATCAAAACGTTCCCCCTGGAAGATGCGCTGCACAAAGATTCCGGGTGTATGCACCTCCTCAGGGCGGATGCTTCCCACGGGAACCAGTTCCTCCACTTCTGCAATGGTGATGCGGCCTGCTGCCGCCATCATATTGTTGAAATTGTTGGCGGTGGCCCGGTACACCAGATTGCCCATGGCATCGCCTTTCCAGGCTTTGACCACAGCAAAATCAGCGGTGAGTGCCAGTTCAAGGAGATGCATCTTACCGTTATACTCCCTGACTTCCTTTCCTTCAGCCACCTCAGTTCCATAACCTGCGGGTACGAAAAAAGCTGGAATTCCGGCGCCGCCTGCACGAATGCGTTCGGCCAGGGTCCCCTGCGGGATCAGCTCCACCTCCAGCTCACCTGCCATAAGTTGGCGTTCAAACTCCTTGTTTTCACCAACATAGGAAGAAATCATCTTCCTGATCTGCCTGTTGCGCAGCAGCATTCCCAATCCAACGTTATCGATACCTGCATTGTTGGAGATGCAGGTCAGGCCTTTGACACCGGATGCAGCCAGGGCGCGGAGGCTGTTTTCCGGGATGCCGCACAGTCCAAACCCCCCGAACATCACGGTCATGTTATCCGTGATCCCCTGGATGGCTTCTGTGGCATTCTTCACTGTTTTATTCATGATAGGTGGTGATTAAGCGTCAGAAGAAGAATTGTCATCTTTTAAAAATGGATAGTCTGTATATCCCAAGCTATCAAAAGTATAGAACGTTTCAGGGTCAGCTTGGTTCAACGGGGCACCCTGGCGGATGCGCTCCGGAAGATCCGGGTTGGCGATAAAGGGCCTTCCGAAGGCGACCAAATCAGCCCATCCTTCCTGCAGTGCATGCTGAGCTGATGAAGGAGTATAACCTCCGCAGGTGATCAGGGGTCCCTTGAAGACCTTGCGGAAATGTGGGGTTACATGCCGGAGGTACCTGCTCTCCTCCTCGAGTGGGGATAATGGTTCAACCAGATGAAGGTATGCCAATGGGTATTTGTTAAGTTCTTCGACCAGCGCGGTGTAGGTGTTCACGGGGTCGCTGTCGACTGTTCCAAATTTCCGTCCACTGGGTGAGAGCCGGATACCGACTTTGTTTTCTCCCCATACTTCAATGAGCTGATCCAGGATTTCGAGGATGAAGCGACGCCGGTTGGAAGGGCTACCGCCATATTTATCGGTGCGCCTGTTGGTTCCGTCGTTCAGGAATTGTTCCGGGAGATAGCCATTGGCAGCATGTAGCTCGATGCCGTCAAAACCTGCCTGAAGGGCAAGGTGGGCTGCATTCTTGTAGTCGCGGATGGTATCTTCAACTTCCTGTGTTTCCATGGCGCGCGGCACTGGCAGGGGCATGATGCCGGCCGGTGTCTTGATCTCACCCTCACCCGCGATGGCAGAAGGTGCAACGGGGAGTTGTCCATCTTCCTGAAATGAAGGATGAGAGATCCTGCCCATATGCCAGAGCTGCAGGAATATTCTGCCACCGGCCTGGTGCAGTACTTCGTTAAGTGATTTCCAGGCCGCCATCTGGGCGTCATTGTATATGCCCGGCGTGTTCCTGTACCCAATACCTTGCGTATTGACAACGGTAGCCTCTGCGATAATCAGTCCGGCCGAGGCGCGCTGGCGGTAATAAGTCGTCATCAGTGCATTGGGCATTCGCTCCTCCCCGGCCCGGCAACGCGTCAAGGGTGCCATGACCAGGCGATTGGGTAGATGAAGGTCTCCGATCCGGAAAGGATCCAATAAATTTTTTCTGTCCATGGGGTCAAGGCGTCATGTAATCATTCACAGGGCCATAGGCATGGAAGAAGCCGGTCAGCAGGACGGTATTGACATCCTTATCAGACAGGGCGATACCATCCTTAACCAGCAGCTTACCGATCTGACGGGAACGTTCCATGTAGCTGCGGGCGAGACTGGCGCCCTTTGTTTCTGAGGCATTCAGGTCGTCGAAGTAGGTCTGCAGCTTGCTATTCTTCTCGGCATCTTTGATGAGCTGCTTCCAGGGCATATGCGAAGCGGGGAGCGGACCCGTGTAGGCCTCAATCTGCGTACGCAGAGGGATCAGTTCCACATAGTCTCCTGAGACAACATCCAGAACGTGGGAGGGTTCTCCATCGGCGTAACGGAAGAAACCGTCTTTCTGGGAGCCGTCAGGGTGTTGACCTCCGCGTACACCTTTCTCCACAAGATCATCCAAAAGGGCACTGTGAAGGTCCTCCTGTGGGAAATAGGGATTCATCACGCCAAGGATATACCTGACGACATCCAATCCTACATAATCCATCAATTGAAATATCCCCATAGGTCTGATGAGGAACTCTTTGCTGACATGATTGATGATGGCTATGGCCTGGGCGAAATGCATGCTTTCCGACAGCTTCAGGGCCTCCCCCATTCCATAGAGAGCGTCGCGCATAAAATGTCCGTTACCGATAAACCCGGCAAAATCATTTGCAGGTACGATAATCTTACCCATTCTGGCTGCCAGGGCCTCGGCGAAAGAACGCATCTCGGGCAAGGTATTGCTGGTCACGATGAGCTCCACCAGGCGCTGCACGGCCGGTGGGTTGTAAAAATGAAAGCCCAGGATGCGGCCTCCCAGGCTGGCACCTTCGTCCAGGATATGAATAGGTACTGAGGAGGTGTTGGTGAAATACCAGGTATCTGCATTCCCACCAGACTCGATTTCCCTGAACAGTTTTATCTTCAGTTGGGGGTTTTCGCTGACCGCTTCAAAAACCAGGCCGGCTCCGGCCACATCTGCCAGTGAATTCGTGGTCACCATCACAGAAAGGACATGATCGGCATAGGCCTTTGATAGCGCTTCATCGTCCATAGACAGCCAGGCAGGAACAAGTTGACGAAGTTTATCTGCCATGCGGCCCGCCTTGCGGGCGGCCTGCTTGTGAAGATATTGCCTGAGACCCTCCGGGCCTTCGGGAAAAAGATCAAAAGCCGTCAACTTAAATGAGACTCCCTGATTTTCGGGTAAGAGGCTGAGGTCTGCCAATTCCAGGGCTGACAATAGCGTGATACCGCTTCCCATTTTTCCGGCTGCGCCCAGCACAGCAACATGTTGCATTCGTTCTGTATACATATGGTTATCTACTTAAAAGTTACTTGTCCAGTTGGGTTTCCGTTTCCCGAGAAAGGCCTGCATTCCCTCGAAACCTTCAGTTCCAATACCAAAGAGGGACCCGAATTGTTCATTTTCCAGGTTATTTCCCGCTTCGATGCCAAGCATCAGGCCCTGGCGTGTAACCATCTTGACTTTACGGACAGCTTCAGGTCCTTTTTGTAGGATGAGATGTGCCAGCCGCATGACCTCTTCCATGAATGATTCTTCGGCAACGACCTTCTGAACCAATCCGATGCGAAGGGCTTCCTGCGCATCGATGCGGTCTCCGGTAAGAAGAAGGTAGAGGGCAGGTCCTAGTCCGACAAGCCTGGGAAGTCGCTGTGTGGCGGCAAAGCCGGGTATCAGGCCCAGGTTGACTTCCGGCTGGCCGAATGCGGCCCTGCTGGAAGCGATGCGAAAATCGCAGGCCAGTGCCAGTTCACATCCGCCACCAAGGGCATAACCATTGACGGCAGCGATGACCGGTATTTCAAGGTCTTCGAGGCGGAAGAATGTATCCTGCCCGAGTTGAGAAAAGGCACGAGCCTCAGCCGGGTCTTTGGAGGCCATCTCGGCGATATCAGCACCGGCAGCGAAGGCCTTTCCGGCACCGGTGATGACCAGGACGCCTGCCTGCGGTTCAACAACATCCAGCACCTCATTCATATCATGGAAGAACTGGCTGTTCAGTGCGTTGAGTGATTCAGGACGGTTGAGGGTGACCACGGCGACGCCCTGGTCCACCTTCAGGGTGAGTGTTTGTAAATTCATGATTTTTTGACAGTTAATGCAACACTGTTTTTACAACCTGATCTTACAAATATATATTATTTGTTACATATTTTGATCAAAATCTTACATATCTTCCCTCGGGACGAGGGAAGGTGGTGGTAAGGCGCCGGGGCGAGGGAGAGATGCCTAATTGAGAGCTCAGATCAATGATCTCGCAGGCAGCGCACCGAAAACCCAAACGTTTTCTGATAATAATGGTAATACACCCTCGCTTGTTGGTTTGTTAACCGTATGTATATGCTGTAAAGACTATCATATTCTGTCGATGACCAAAAATATCCGGATGACAGTATGTTGTTAAATGAGCCGAAATAACTACGCCCTCCCGCACCCAGGCCAGAAAAGCCACTTTCATTGGTGGCTCCGGTATTGGGCGAGTTCCAATTCAGAAACCCTGTATTCTTTAGTTTTCCTCCGGCATTAGTTCCCCTCCAGCCATAGGAGTTACAGTTGAAAGTGCTATCCAAATACGATGCCAGCGTGCATAATTCCGCTGCTGTTGGGACATGCCATCCTTCAGGACATATCCCTTGAATGCCAGGAGTTAAATCATAGTTCATCATCTCATCCCAGTCATATAAGCCACCATATTGGTCACAATATGACGCATCGTTGTTAAAGCAGTATTTCTCTATTATACTGTTGTTGCTCACATCGGAATGGCTGCCCCCGGTATCGAGACTGTTTACCATAACGCCTATGTTAAGGTTGCTGGCCATCCAGCACTGTGTCCCTATCTGAACTGTCGGATATCGTTTACCGTCCCTCAAATCGGTGAGGCTATCTCCACATGTAGCTGTTGCAAAGACAGCATGAGGAACAGATCCTGTGAAAGTTGCATTAATAGCGGTGCTGCTATTCAAGTTGACCAGGTTTTGAATAATCAGTGCAGGGTCATTGTCGGCGCCACTATATTTTAACGTTCCATCCATGCGAAGGTCCTCCAGAAAATAACCAGAAGCTGTATTATGTATGGCTAAACCCCCACTTTCATCAAGAATGCGCTGTAAAACAAGGCTGCGGTCATTTCCTGAACCACTGTATTTCAATGTCATATCCTGATTAATATCCCCTGCAATCATCCCCATTACATTCCCAGGCATGTTGATCAGGCAGGTTCCGTACATGGCAAAAGCAGTATCGGTAAAATTGACAGGACCGCTGACCGGAAAGCTAAGCTTACCAGCCGTCATCGCAGTCAGGTGTGTCCTGTGAAGTATAGCGACATAATAATGGTCCGGTGAAATGGAAAAGCGCAAAGTGTCGTTTCCATTTACATCCCGCACTGTTCCATCTGAAAACAACAGGGCAGCCATGCGTGCTACCACTGTATCAGGTTGACTTCGAAGTTCCACCAGCACCCAGTCGACCATCCCTGCCGGGATTGCTGACAGGATCTCTGCTCCCGTATGCTGCCAGATTCCTGCATGATAAGGTTGACTCAGTGGAAGATACCCTCCTGCATTCAGCGCTGCGCTCATTTGCGCATTTCCCTGGTAGGAGCCCTGGAGGAATACCTTTACAGACAAAGATACCTGTTGGGCGCGAAGCATGAAAATTGGCAATAGAATCATCAAAAAGGTAATAATTTGTTTCATTTCAGGGCGATATTGATTAACAAGAGGCAAAAAGGCCTATTGTCTCAACACCTTCTCAGCGATTATGTTTTGTTATATCAATGCACATTTCGTTATTAATTTGTTAATTAAGAACACGATTACCTGATCTTAACTTTCACTGCAGGGCAATCTAAGTCGTTTAATATAAGAAGAGTACAGGGGCTTCCGCATCCTGCAAGTCACTGAATGGCATGAACAAAGCGCCACATAATCTGTTTATTCTGTATCTTTGCAATCAATGGAAAGCAGGACCAGATTCATACAATCCCTCTTCACATCCATCTTAGCTGTTTGGATGGTCGCAGCCAGCGGAGGGTTGTCCCTGTACCATCACTTATGTCAGTGTACAGGGGATGACCGCATTACCCTGACAGAAGTGCATGCCTGCCAATGTAACCATGATGCAGCCCACGACGCGGGTTCCATGCCGGCTTGCTGCCACAATTCCCAGACTGAACATGCCTGCCCAGTCGGTCCAAAGGACCATTGCTGCTCTGCATCACTGCTATATGTCGTGAAGACGGATCAGTATGTCACCAGTCAGTATTCGCAGCAGGAATATGATCCGGAAATGGCCATCGCTGAAGTTCCATGGGAAACTATCCTGACGGAGAATCTGCCTGACGCAGATCGTCTCCGCTACATTCCGGCCGAGCCGCCACCACCCGCGAGAAAGACGTGTCTGACCTGCATTGGCGCTTTCCACTCTTCCCTTTCTGTTTAGTTAACACCATCGCCATTCTGCCAGTTGATCTGGCATTGCATACGTGTTAACCATTAAGACAGAACATCATGAAAACAATATATTTACTGGCTATTTGGCTGTTCCTTGCAGCCGTAAGCCTCACAGCTCAAAACATCACTGGAACGGTAAGCGGTACCTTACCTGATGGCAAGACAGAACCTCTGACCGGAGCCAATGTCTTCTGGAAGGGAACCCAGACCGGAAGTGTCACTGATATCCACGGACGGTTCACGATTTCAGTCCCACCATCCTGGCCTTATGAGCTCATTGTCAGCTTTGTAGGCTACACAACTGACACCCTGCTGGTGAAGAATGCGAGAGAAAGACCAGGCATTCTCCTGCAAGCCAGCAAGGCACTGGAAGGGGTTGAGATCAGCGAACGCATTTCGAATAGCTTCGTTTCGCGTCTTGATGCCATCAATACCCGTGTGATCACAACCGGAGAGCTGCAAAGGGCTGCCTGCTGCAATCTCAGCGAAAGCTTTGAGACCAGTGCTTCCGTAGATGTCAATTACAGCGATGCCATCTCCGGTGCGAAGCAAATCAAGTTGCTGGGACTGGATGGAAAATACAGCCAGCTTCAGACCGAGAATATCCCCAATCTGAGGGGTCTGGGGGCTACCTTCGGCCTGAACTATATTCCCGGTCCATGGATGGAGTCCATCCAGGTTTCAAAAGGGACAGCCTCTGTAAAAAACGGGTATGAATCAACTACCGGACAAATCAATGTAGAATACAAGAAGCCTTCCAGCGATGAAAAGCTGCACCTCAATGTCTTCTATGACAGTGAACAACGGATGGAGGCCAATGCCAATATCAGAAAGAAACTCACCCCGGAACTGGGCACAATGCTTCTACTGCATGCTGATTACCAGGATCATATGATAGATGGTAATGGAGATGGCTTTGCTGATATTCCTTTATCCCGGCAGTTCAACGCTATCAACCGCTGGGAATATGAACGTCCGGGCGAACGCCATATGCAATTTGGTGTGAAAGCGCTGCATGAAGACCGGGAGAGTGGGCAGGTTCATCTGCATGATGATGCTGGATTCCCAAACGATAGCATCTATCACATACAGATCAATGCCCGGCGGTATGAATTCTTTACCAAAAATGGCTTTATCTCGCAGCGAAGAGCCGCCACGAGCTTTGGCATCATTGGCTCTGCCATCTACCATGAACAGAAATCACATTACGGCCAGCGTGGATTTGATGCTACGCATACCAGTGGGTACCTCAATGCAGTCTACGAAAGCTATGTATTTGACACCCGGCACAAGGTGAAGGCAGGTGGAAGCTTGGTCTATGATCTCTATGATGAGGTATATATGAACAAGGACATGGAAAGAGAAGAGGTGGTGCCAGGTATCTTTGGTGAATATGCTTATTGTTTCACAGATTCTCTCACGATTATGGGGGGTATTCGTGCTGATTTCCATAACCTCTTTGGTACCCTCATCACACCACGTTTCCATTTTCGTTATAATCCATTCGGTCAGTTTGTTTTAAGAGCATCTGCCGGCAAAGGTTATCGCACACCCTACCTGGTTACCGAGAATGCCTGGATCCTGGCCAGTGCGCGAGAGCTCAGGATCCTGGAAAAGCCTGAAATCGAGCATGCATGGAACTATGGTGTTAATATCACCTACTTTTTCCCGGTCTTTGGAAGGGAAATGCGGCTGACGCTGGATGCTTACCGTACTGATTTTGTCAATCAACTGATTGTGGACCTGGATCGTAGCAGCCAGTATATCGATGTTTACAATCTGGATGGAAAATCCTATGCAAACAGCCTGCAGTTTGAAGCCCAGTATGAGGTGTTACGCAATCTTGACATCACGGCCGCATTCAGGATCAATGATGTTAAGACCACCACCAATGGAGCCCTTCAGCGCCAGTTACTGGTAAACCGTTATAAAGCGCTGCTAACCAGCAGTTGGAGGAGCGCCATGCGTAAATACCAGCTTGATTTTACAGCACAGTTTAACGGGGATGCCAGGTTGCCCTCAACGTCGGGCAACCCCGTCGCATATCAACGGGCTTCCACCTCGCCGGCTCATACGATTTTCCACCTTCAGGCTTCCCGCTTTTTCAAGGTATGGAGCATCTACATCGGAGCCGAAAACCTGACAGATTATAAGCAGAAAGACCCCATCATTGCTGCAGACCAGCCTTTCGGGCCCTATTTTGATGCGGCCTCTATATGGGGGCCCATTCATGGCCGAAAGCTTTATATCGGTTTGCGGTATACGCTGAAATAATCGCACCACATCAAATGACAGCAGATACAACATTTAAAAAATACTGTGACATGAGGACTTCTTTCATCTTATTAATGGTTATGACTGGTTTGTTTGGAATGCCCTTACATGCTCAGAAAGCGCCAAAACAAGCAGAGATCATCATTCAAACCAGTGCCCAGTGTGGCATGTGCAAGGACAGGATTGAGCACGAGCTGGCCTTCACCAAGGGTGTGAAATATGCTAATCTCGACCTCGAAACAAAGAAAGTTACGGTGCGGTATGCCACATCTAAAACCAATCCGGAGGCCTTACGGTTAGTCATCTCGAAAATCGGTTATGATGCGGATGAAGTAGCTGCAGATCCGGTTGCATATGAAAAACTACCAGCCTGCTGCAAGAAAGGCGGGCATGATCATGACCATGATCATAGTGGCCATAAGCATCATTAATAGGAGCATTCCGGCCAGCCAGGGTATAGCGCATTGAGAAGGGCGGGCATCATCCTCTTTTGATGCCCATTCTTCGTCATTTTTTTACTGATATACTGATCGTCAAACGGCTATTGTCCGGCGCCCGCCTCTTTCAGGTAGGCCTGATATTTTTTCCAGCCGGGGCACCAGGTCGTATGCCAACGCCACACTCTGGACCAGAACGACTTTGGGTTCTGCTCTGCCTTCAAACGCATTTTGCATTCTTCACACGGGAAGGATTTACTGTTTTCCATGGTAGTATATGATTAAAACAAGCCTTTCACCTTAGGTGGGCCTGCAATAAAATCTTTAAGGTAAAAGGGTTCAAAATACGCCACGTCTTCCCGGATACCTGACAAAAAGCGCTCGTAACCAATCCGGGCGAGGTGAACGGCGGATGGGGTAAAATCTGTATCAAAGAAGGCATTGGGGTGTTTTGAGAGAATATCCTTGCACTTGGCAGCCCCATCACCAAAGAACAGCACCTTACCCTTATCCAGGACAGCATCCAGGGTTCCGGTTTCTATTATCTTCGCTTCGATACCCCCATCAATGTGCAGTTCGTTGTCATAGAAAGCAAGGTAGACCTCCATCCTGCGGGCATCAATCATGGGACAGTACCGGTAATATCCCAGATGCGCCTGAATGGCCCCATAAGCCATGGCCCGTGGTGTTGAAACCGAGACAAGTGGTTTGTCCAGTGCATAACAGATCCCTTTGGCCGTACTCACACCGATACGAAGGCCTGTATAAGAGCCTGGCCCTTTGCTTATGACGACGGTATCCAGCTCAGCAGCCAGGATCCCGGCTTCCTGCAACACCTCCTGCACAAAGGGAGCCAGTATCGCAGCATGCGATTGGGGAGTCAATGTCTCACGGGAGGCCACCACCACAGTTCCCTGACTCAGGCAAACCGAACAAACAGGGGTTGCCGTTTCTATAGAAAGTATCCAGTTCATCCCCTATTGTTTTCCGAACAGCTCCTCACGAGGGACTTTAATAACAACATCACCATCTTTCAACTTACGGCTGACTGCCCGATAGGGTGCTGTGATCACCTCCTGTTCCTTATCCAGGCCACTGATCACTTCTATGTACATATTATCCTGGATTCCCGTCTTGACCTTCACCATCTTCGCCTTACCATTGTCATATACGAACACCACTTCCTGTACCTCCTGCGATTCTTTAACCGCTGAAACGTCTTCCTCTCCTTCCTCTTCCCCTTCCTTTTTCTCCGCCATTGGTTTATCGGTGCTATCAGCCCGGGTAGTGACTGCCTGGATCGGCACTGTCAGGACATCCGACACGGACTTGGTCTGAATGTCAACGGTAGCTGACATCCCCGGTCGAAAGGGAGAATAATTGGGCTGTTCTTCCGGTATCATGTCTGCATAAGAATCCTGAAGGATGCGGATCTTGACATCAAAATTGGTGACCTGGTCGGCACTTACGCCGGTGACGTTGGCTGATGTAGCAATTTCGGTGACAACTCCTTTGAATTTTCTGTCCAGGTAGGCATCCACTTCAACGATGGCCGTATCACCTACCTTCACCCTGACGATATCATTCTCATTAACACTTACTTTAACACTCATCGTACTCAGGTTGGCAATGCGCATGATCTCGGTTCCAGAAGAAAATTGCGATGCGCCCACTACCCTTTCTCCCTTCTCCACACTCAGTCTAGACACGGTGCCATCCGTGGGTGCATAGATGGAGGTTTTATACAGGTTCTCATTGGCTTCCTTCACAGATGCTTCCGCACTTCTGACGCCATATTGCGCCGCCTTATGGTTTTGTTCGGCGGCATTTGTCTCTGCTTCAGCGATCTCGTAACTTGCCTTGGCTGCATCAAACTCTGATGCAGAAATGGCGCCCTGTTTGTACAGTGTCTCATTACGTTGAAATGACAATCTGGCATTCGCAAAACGGGACCTGGCCTGTGACACCATGGCTGAAGCGCTCGCCTCATTTGCTTTTTGTGTATTCATGGCGGCCACAGCCCTGTCGTAATTGGACTTATAGATTTCCGGATTGATCCTGGCCAGTAAATCACCCTGCTTTACCTCGTTGCCCTCTTTAACATAAAGTTCCACCACCTCACCGCTGATATCCGGACTAACCTTGACCTCCACCTCCGGTTCTATCTTCCCGTTGGCCGATACTGTCTCCGTGATATTGCGCAAGGTCACCAGTTCTGTGCTGACCTTGGTTCCCTCTTTCGTACCAAACCAGCCCTGTTTTTTCCCAATAGCCAGCAGGATGATGACCACGGCGATCAATCCAATTAACCAGGGATAGTACTTTTTAAACTTTCTCATATCAATGTGGTATTGTGGGATGAGCTAATTGTCTGTTAACGTGTGTTTATTGAAGAGATATCACTGAAGTGTGATGGGGTTCCCAAGATAGAAATCGAGGATGGTTTTCCTGAACAGGTATTCGTACTTGGACTGCAGCACTTCTGATTCTGCCTGCGCTAATTTGTTCTTCGCATCATTGTATTCAACGGAGTTGGCCATTCCCACCTCAAAACGCTGTTCGGTATAGGCAAAACTCTCCTGCAGGGCTTGTCGGGATTTGTCTGCTGCCCGGTAACGTTTGAGTGCAGCCAGAGCATCTGCATAAGATTGCTGTATGTCCTTATATAATTGATTACGTGCAATTTGATAATTATATCTCGCATTTTCCATGCCTATCTTTGCCTTGCTCACACTGGTCCTGGCCTGCAGGCCATTGAAGAGCGGAATAGACATATAAAACCCCAGAGAAGTATTGTTGTTTTGGTCGATCTGATCCCGGAAGGCTATCTTCTCCAGGGTATAACTGATAGATGGTGCTCCTACAAAGACGGGTGTGGGCTCAAGCGTGAGGCCGATGGTATCTACTCCTGTGATCCTTGCATCCTTAACGGTTTGACTTGCTCCCGAATAGCCGGTTCCCCATGAGCCCTGGACGGCGACACTGGGCATCATCAGGCTGCGGGCTATGGATAGGTCACGTGCGGCACTTTCAACCCGTACATCTGCACTCTTGACAGATGGTTGATTTTCAACAGCATATGCAAAGATATAATCCGGTGTGGCCAACAAGGTGGTGTTATCGGGCAGGCTGATGGATGGTTTGCTGATGGCGAATCCTGCCGTACCGGGCAAATCAAGCAGGTGAACGAGGGTCAGCATGTTGTAATCGAGAAGGTTTTCCGCACTCACAACATTCTTCTCGTCCTGCGCATGCTGTGCTTCAAGCGAAAGCAAGGCTCCCTTGGGTAGGGTGCCAGCATCTACGAGCTTGCGGGTACGTTCGACCTGCTGACGGGTAACTTCGGCCTGGCCTACCAGGCTGTTTAACTGCTCCTGGCTGAATAAAATATTCAGATAAGCCATGGCAATGGTCAGCGAGATATCATTTCGCATCTTCTCCATGTCAAACTGACTGGCCTGAAGCTCCAGCTTGTCTTTGCGTATGGTATTCAGCAACCTGAATCCATTGAAAACATATACGCTGCTGCTGAGATAGAAATTATTGAACTGCACCCGTTCAGTGGCAAACTGATTGGTGAAACGGTCGACAGTCCTTCCCCAGTTATACCCATGGGAGGCATTGGCATTCAGGCCGGGAACCATGGCCGCTTTGGCTTCAAGCAGGTTTTGTTCTGCCAGTTGAATCCCAAGTTCCTGCTGCCTGACCTGGATATTATTTTCCATCGCATACTTAATGCAATCTTCTAAGCTCCAGATTTTCTGAGATTGGGTCGTCTGAACAACTCCCAGCCCGCCTATCATCAGAAGGAATAAGAAAAGAGGACGCATTTTTCGAGGTATGATTAATCTGGGTGCTTTCATCCGAATCGGGGTATGAACAGGATATACGAAAAACGTGCCAATCCGATATGGAACGGGCAAGTCACTTCCGTTGGAAACACAAACACAACTATAAGACACTTATTGTCATGAAAGGTTACAAATCTATAACATTTATATGCATCTGCATTGGCATTGAGGTATTAGTATTTCAACAAAAACATCAAGGGTCTAATCCATGGGCTGTCGTATCTTTAGCCTTTGCAAGAATCGTATAACAATGCGTATTACTTTCGTCATGATGAGATCAAAATCAACAGGCATCCCTGCATTCCCATTGATGTCCAGCCTCTTATACCGGCTAATTGTCAGGAAACTACAGCGACTGTTTTTGATTTTCTTTTTATTTTATCTATGTCCAGGTTTATACAGCCAGGGGATGATCAGCGATTCCATCGATATCACGCATTACAGCATACACCTGACAGATATCCGTTTTGCATCCAAGGAGATCTCCGCCTACACCTCCCTGAACATGACAAGTCGTCAGCCGGCTATTACGGGCGTATGCCTGGAGCTGCTGTCATTGCAGGTAGATTCTATTTTTGTTGATTCGGCGAAGATTGCATCGTTCAGCCATAATGATACACTTATCAGGTTCGATCTGCCCGTGCCACTTACACCTGCAGATACGGTGGAGGTGCGTGTTTACTACCAGGGAAAGCCGCATGTTGAAGCCTATAACTGGGGAGGCTTTCATTTTCAGGGAACGGAATATGTCTATAACCTTGGCATTGCCATTGCTGATATCCCGCATAATTATGGTAAGGTATGGTTTCCTTGTGTGGATGACTTCCGGGACCGCGCCACTTACGACTGCCACATCACCGTACCACCAGGTTATGTTGCTGTTTGCGGCGGAGAGCTTGAGAATATCACCTCTCATTCCAATGGTAACAAGACCTATTCCTGGTCGCTCAGTCAATCCATCCCAACATACCTTGCGTCTGTGGCGGTAGCGTCCTATATCGGCATCCATGATACCGTTCAGGCCATGAACGGACCCTTGCCAACAGCCATCTATGTTCGTCCGGCGGATTCACTCAAAGCGGTGCAGTCGTTTATCCATCTCAACCAGATCATCAACATTTTCGAACAGCATTTCGGTCCCTACCCATGGAGCCGTGTTGGTTTTGTTGCGGCACCGAAAGGTGCCATGGAGCATGTGACCAATATCACCTATCCGCGTGCTCAGATCAATGGTAATCTCAGCGCTGAGTACCTGATCGCTCATGAGCTGTCGCATATGTGGTTTGGAAACCTTGTTACCTGTGACAATGCCGGAGACATGTGGCTCAATGAGGGCTGGGCCTCCTTTTGCGAGTTTATATACAGGGAAGGATTGTATGGGGTGGCAGACCGGAAATCTTACGTAAGAAACAAATTACGGAATATACTGCAGAATCTTCATGTACAGGAGAACGGCTATTACCCCCTTACCAATATGCCGCTGGACATGACATACAGTACAACCGTCTACACCAAAGGCGCATGTGTCGTACACTCCCTCAGGGGATATATGGGGGATTCCCTTTTCTTTCCGGCGGTCAGGGCCTATCTGGACAGCTTTGCCCATCGGCATGCCACCACTCAGGACCTCATGAATACCCTGACTGCCCATAGCGGTATCAACCTGCAATCGTTTTTTGATGCCTGGGTTGACAGTCCCGGTTATTTGCATTACCGTGTCGATTCATTTCGTGTACTTCCCCTTTCCATGCCACCTATGTTTTCGGTAGAGGTGAATCTCAGGCAAGCCGCGAAAGGGCCGGCACAGACGGCATTGAACAATAAGGTTGAGCTTCTCTTTATGAACGCTTACTGGCAGACTTTCAGAACAGTAGTGACTTTTAACGGCCCATTGGATCAGGTTGTTGTAGAGGTGCCATTTATCCCTTCCGTTGTGTTTGTTGATCCGGAGGAAAAGCTTTGCGATGCGACAACAGATGAATTAAGGATGATCCGTACGCCCGGGAAACAGTCATTCCCGGAAATGATGTTTGAAGCTGAAGTCATCCATGCCGGCGATTCTGCCATCCTGCAGGCGGGACATCAATGGGTGCCTCCTGATCCCTTGTATGAAGCAAACCCTGGATTCAGGTTATCCAATTACCGCTATTGGACCGTCAAAGGGGTTTTTCCTGCTTCCTTTAAAGCCAAAGGCAAATTCTTCTTTTCCCGGTTCAGCAACCTTGACGGACAAGTTATCTTAAGTCCTTATGATTCTGTTGTTTTGATGTACCGCCCAGGGCCGGGCCTTATGTGGCAAACGATTCCATCCATGAGGGATGGGTTAACATACCAGGGATGGTTGATCACCGATAGTCTGAAGCAGGGGGAATATACTATAGGTGTCTGGGACCAGGCCTACCTGGAAACAGGAGAGCAGCGGGAGAAGGCTCCGCTTCGCATCTTTCCCAACCCTTCCGATGGCAGTTTTCATTTTATGCGGGCCGAAGTGGGTCAGGATATCCTGTACCTAAGGATTTCCGGACAAAGTGGACAGGTTGTTGCCCGTCATACCTGGGAACCAGCACAATCCCATTGGACCTGGGAGGCAGGTCGGGAAGCAGCAGGGAGCTATATGGTGGAGCTATATGATCGACAAGGATCCAGGCTGTATGCTACAACCCTGGTTCGGATCTAGGAAATAATCTATTAAAAATGAGCAAACTGGCTCGATAGAGCAAGTGCCTGGGTAATCAGGGAGATCGATAATACTAAGATCTGAGCAAGGCTCCTAACCTGGACTCAAAAGCCTTCAGAAGTTTATTCATGACGGCATCTATGACCTTATCTGTCAATGTCTTCTCTTCATCCTGCAAGACAAAACTAATTGCATAGGATTTCTTATTTTCTCCTATGCTTTTACCTTCGAACACATCGAAGAGGTTGACAGATTTGAGGAGTTGCGGTTCTGTGGCATACGCCAGTTCTTCCAGTGCTGCATATTGAACTTGCTGGTCCACGATCAGGGCAAGATCTCGTCTGACAGCCGGGAATCGCGGTATAGCTGTGAAATCCATCTCCTTTTCCGGAATCAGATTCATCACTTTGTCCCAATTGAACTCGGCGTACCAAACCGGAGCCTGAATGTCAAAATGCCGAGTAAGTCGTTCATCCAGCAAGCCCATCCATCCAATCTCCTGGTCTTTAATGGTGCACAACAACCCTTGTGAAAGGTAGGAAGGCAATGTGGCCATGGTGCCAACCATCCTAAGCCCTAGCTTCGCGAAAGTGTTGAAAACAGACGCCTTGAGGTCATAAAAGTCGACATCTGCCGGCTTCAGGTTCCAGGATTCAGGTTCGCGCTTCCCGGTAAAAAAGAAGGCCAGGTTTGTATTCTCATGGTACCTGCCGAGGCCATCATTGCCATGTTCGCGGTTGTTGTGTAATGCATAGACATTACCAAACTCAAAGAGCTTCAGATCAGCCTGTCGCCTGTTGCGGTTATACACGATGGCTTCCAGGCCACCGAACAACAAGGTCTGTCGCATAACATCCAGTTCCTGGCTGATAGGATTCAGCACAGGCACTGCCTGGCTGATATCCCAGTGCGGCACATTGGTATAATACCTTGAAAAGGTAAGAGAATTACACATGATCTCCTGCAATCCCTGGCCACTAAGGACATCGCTGATCTGGTTGCGGTACTTTTCCCTGTCCGGATGTGGGATAAAGGCCAAAGCACTGCGGACGGAATCCGGCAGGGGCACATTATTATATCCATAGATACGCAGGATTTCTTCCACGACATCAGCTTCCCTGGTCACATCAACCCGGTAGCGTGGCACCTCGAGTTCCAAAGCATCACCCAGGTCTTTCCTGACCTTGATATCAAGCCAGCCAAGGATATCCTTAATATGATCCCCGGGCAGGGAGGTGCCCAGCAATGTGTCGACGGTCTTATACTTTAACGCTACTTCATACGGAGGCAAGGGACTGGGATACACATCGTAAACCGGTGAAGACACCTGTCCGCCTGCCAGCTCTTTGATGAGCAAGGCAGCCCGTTTCATCGCATACAGGGGCATCTCCGGGTCTGTTCCCCTTTCAAAACGGAATGAAGCGTCTGTTTTCAGGCCATGCCTTTTGGAACTCTTTCGGATATGGACCGGGTCGAAGCAGGCACTTTCAATGAAGATGGCTTTGGTCTCTTCTGTAACACCGGAGTGAATCCCTCCGAACACACCGGCAATACACATTTCTGCACTGGCATCACATATCATGAGATCCTCTGCATACAGTCTACGGTCTTGCCCATCCAGTGTTGTAAAAGGAGTGCCCTCCGCGGGCTTGCGGATGATCACCTGATGCCCTTTGATTTTGTCAGCGTCGAAGAAATGCAGGGGTTGTCCGGTCTCATGAAGAACATAATTACTGATATCGACCAGGTTGTTGATTGGTCTCAACCCAATGCTCTTAAGACGGTTCTTCAGCCATGCCGGAGATTCTCCTACCCTGATCCCTGTCATGGTTACTCCGCAATACCTGGGGCAGGCATCTGTATCGATTACCTGGATCTCCATTGGGAGGACATCATTGTCCTGCGTAAAACCTTCTATAGAGGGGAATTTCAAGGTTGCAACCGTTCCCAGGCCCATCCTGGCGCGGTTTGCCAGAACAGCAGCCAGGTCACGGGCGACGCCAAAATGAGATGCCGCATCGGCCCTGTTTGGGGTCAGGCCAATATCGAATATCCAATCCTGCGCTATTTGCAGGTATTCGGTAGCCGGTGTCCCGGGAATGGCTTCGTCCGGCAGTACCATGATGCCGGCATGCGAGGTCCCGAGGCCCAGTTCATCTTCGGCGCAAATCATGCCCTCGGATTGTGAACCCCTGATTTTTACAGGCTTAAGTGTAACCTTCTCACCTCCCATCAACACCTCGCTGCCGACCGTGGCAACCAGTACTTTCTGTCCACGGGCCACATTTGGAGCCCCGCAAACGATGGGCAGTTCGGCATGGCCAATATTGACGGTGGTCAGGTGGAGGCGATCCGCCTGAGGATGACGTTCACAGGTGATTACTTCGCCAACAAAGACACCGGACAAACCGCCTGGGTACAGGTCAGCCATTTCAAGAGATTCCACCTCTAATCCACAATCTGTCAACAGCTTAGCTGTTTCCTGGGGATCCAGATTTAGTGACAGGTAATCCTGGAGCCAGCGGTATGAGATCTTCATGAGTCGGATGTTTGATAGGAGGGCAAAGGTAAGGATTTTGAGGGATCACCCTGGCCTAGGGCATTATAGTATACGGCTCCAACTACCTGCCCTTTTCTCCCTGCGGGCGATTTCCTGAACGAGGCAGGTATGAGCAGGTTGACGCAGGTCAGGATCCTCGTCCAGTATGCGTTGTGCCTCTTCCCGTGAGCGGCGCAGGATCTTCTCATCCTTGATGAGGTCAGCGAGCTTAAGATCCAGGTTGCCGCTCTGTCGTGTGCCCATCACGTCTCCAGGTCCCCGCAGCCGCAAGTCTGCATCTGCTATCACAAAGCCATCAGTAGTCTGTACCATGGTGCGCAACCTTTCACGTGCTTCGTGGGACAGTTTGACACCTGTCATCAGAATACAATAACTCTGCTCGGCACCCCGGCCAACGCGACCGCGGAGTTGATGCATCTGGCTCAGACCAAAACGCTCCGCATTTTCGATCACCATGACAGAAGCATTTGGTACATCTACACCCACTTCGATCACGGTGGTGGCAACCATGATGTGGGTCTCCTTTCTCAGGAAGCGCTGCATTTCCATCTCTTTTTCCCTGGGTTTCAAACGTCCATGGACCATGCTCACCTTGTAATCCGGCTCCGGGAAAGCAGCGGTGATATTTTCAAACCCGAGTTCCAATGCTTTCAGGTCCAGGGTTTCCGATTCTGATATAAGCGGATAGACGATATATATCTGCCTCCCTTCTGCGATCTGTTGTCGCATGAACTGGTGTACCCGCTCGCGCTCCTTTTCAAAGAAATGCACTGTCTTAACCGGTTTTCGTCCTGGCGGCATTTCATCAATGACTGAGTAATCGAGGTTGCCATAAAAGGTCATGGCCAGGGTACGGGGGATTGGGGTAGCAGTCATAACCATGACATGCGGAGGGCGATCACCCTTGTCCCAGAGGCGGGCCCGTTGCTCAACGCCAAAGCGGTGCTGCTCATCGATCACGACAAGGCCCAACTTCTCAAAGATGACGGTATCTTCAATCAAGGCATGTGTCCCTACAAGAATTTGAAGTTCTCCTGTCTGTAGCGATTCGTGTAATATTCGGCGGTCAGCAGCTTTTGTGGAGCCTGTTAAAAGGGCCGTTTTGACAGGAAGCTCTCCCAGAAAACCAATGATGCTGCGATAATGCTGCTGAGCCAGTATTTCCGTCGGTGCCATCATACATGCCTGATAGCCATTATCCAGGGCGATCAGCATGGACATCAGGGCTACCAGTGTCTTTCCACTCCCAACATCGCCTTGCAAAAGCCGGTTCATCTGCTTGCCTGACCCCAGGTCTTTACGGATCTCCCTGATGACCCGCTTCTGTGCCTGCGTCAGGTCAAAAGGCAGGTTTTCCTTATAGAACCTGTGAACCAGATCACCAACAGCGCTAAATATAAGGCCATTGTTCCGCTCTTTCCGGAGTACTTTCTGCTTCAGCATCCAGAGTTGTACGAAAAACAGTTCTTCAAATTTGAGCCTGAGACTGGCATGCTGGTATGCTTCCGTGGTGCTGGGGAAATGCATTTCCTTGAAAGCCTGTGCACGATCCATCAGACGAAGGCGGTTTTTGAGTTCTTCCGGCAAATTTTCAGGGAGTTGCAATTCCGGATGTGAAAGCAAGGTTCGGATGATCTTGCTGATACCCCGGCTATCCAGGCCCTGGTTTCTTAGTTTTTCTGTGGTGTTGTAGACACCCTGAAAGGATTCCTTCAATAAAGACTCAAAACCATCTGGCAGCGTAATCTCAGGGTGTGGAAAACTGAAACGTCCTTTAAACAGATTAGGTTTCCCGAAGACGATCAACTCCTGGCCAGGTTTAATGATCTCTGCGATCCAACGTATTCCTTTAAACCAGATCAGATCGACCATACCTGTCCCATCCGTGAAGGAAGCCATTAGTCTTTGCTGACGTGGTTTTCCGGCCAGGCTGACATCCATGATCTTTCCCCTGATCTGAACCCAGGCCAGTTCACCAGGAATTTCATTTATGGCATATACCTTACTGCGATCGACATAGCGGAAGGGAAAGTGCTGAAGCAGGTCGCCAAAGGTGAATATTTCCAGTTCTTTCTGGAGTGTTTCAGCCCTTTTGGGTCCCACACCTTTGAGGTACTCAACCGGTATCTCAGCGAAGCTGCGCATTTCAGGAATTGTGTATGGTAAAGATAGCGGTTGGGGTGTAGAAAACAAAAAGGCTGCCAGGTTAGTTCCCGGCAGCCTTAAATAAATCTAGATCAATACATTAAAACTCCCAGAGGTCATGTTCAAACTTGAACAACTCGTTTTTGATACGTTCTGCCTCCAGCAGGGCATCCATGCCCGTAGCATAATCAGCAATACGTCTGTCGTAGACGTTTTGTTCCTTGTAGATATAGCTACCGAACATGCGATTCCAGAAGATCTCATCATAGGTTCTTCTTTCCGAGTCATTGAACCTGTTAAAAACAATATTCCGTGCGAAAACCGGCCGAGCTTCGGGGAAATAGATCCAGAACAATGGGTCGAAGCCCCTGAACTCCTGATTTTCATCATAGCTATCGCGGACCGGGCAGATTCCGATGATGCGGACATCCATGACGGAGCGTTGTTTGTCGAAGAACCAATCCTCTTTCACACGAATCCGCTTCACATCCTGTGGGTTGAATTTGGTGATCAGGACAGTGTCATAATAGTCATACGGAGGCTCCGGACGCTGCAACTGGACGGAGTCACGGCGTTCCATGCGGGCCATGATTTCCTCGAAGGTCAGCGGTACCAGGAATTCATCGGTATCCGTTACCTCATAGGCGGTAATGGCACCTTCCCTGAGGGCGTCCATGACGATGGTCATGAAGTTTTTCCATCCGTTATGGGGTGTGATCGGATAATAGAACGGGTGGTTGATCTTTTCCCTGAGGTCGATGACACGCCAGATGCGTTTGGACCAGATCACATCGGCTTCACGCAAGCCTGCGTAAGCGATGGGTTTCTTCTCAATCACATGCACCCGGTCGTAAACGCCGTCCCGGGGTGGGTTGTCGAGAACCTGCGCACTGCCATTCCAGGCAAGGCAGGCAAAGAAACCGGCAAAAACACTGATGACCCAGATCTTTTTCATGATAATGGCCTCCGTTGTAAACAAGCGTAATTATTGTATCTGCAGGGAGATGGTACCCAGCTGACGGTTACCATCCGGTCCTTTGGCAACGATATTCTCGATCCAGATCTTGGTTCCACGCTGTGAACCGTCGATCAGGCTTTGCATTTCCGGCGAGAACCTGTTCCCACGTCCTGTACGTTCGAAGATATCGCCGCTCTTTACCGTTACGAAAGAGAAGGATACGATTTCGAAATACAGTTCAAACTCAAAGTCATCCGGCATTTTAGGGATAATACCACCAGCGGCCGTAAGCGCGCTTTTGGCGATCAGTCCACTGCTACGCCCAGCCACGGTGGCCTGCGGGTCCGGAACACGTTTCACGCGGAAGTCAGCAGACCCCATGGAACGCACACCTCCGTCGATATCCGCACTGACATTGATGGTGGCTTTGCTGGTACCGGGATCAACCCGAACGATCCATTCACCACCCGATGAAGTCAGTCGACCAGCAGAGATACTGGGCTTCAGTTTTTCTGACGGAATACCGGGAACTGAGATAGACACAGGATTATCCACCCCGATATAGAACACATTCATTTTCTTGGCCGAAACGGTCAGTGAAGGTTCACCAACGATGTATTCGCCTTTGAAATGATAAGGAATGGTGCCACCCAGTGGACTTTGCACATTAATAATACCCGCATACTTCTGGATTCCGAGAGCGCCAGCAGGAATGGAGATTTTCACCACCCCTTCAGCGCCTTCAACGGGTTTGGCATTGGCGCGATTGGATTCAGTCAGGGTATCCGTTCCCATGGCAAATACCACATCCGGATTGGATTTTGAATCGTAGGCTGCAACCAGCACTTCTGCTTCATAGTTATCTCCCTTCAGCACATAACTGCTTTTCGGGATGACTTTGGCAGCTACTTTGTCAAACTTGAAGTCCTCTGCATCGATAGCAGCATACAGGTGTTTGATAACGTCAAACTCTGCATTGCGTACTTCGTTGATGAGTTTGTTCAGGATCGTCACATCTGCTGCCAGGATGCTGTAGTAGAAGTTATGCTGTTCCCAGGTCTGTTTACGTCCATCGGCATTGAAGAACGGACCTTCTGTATCCAGACCGATCTTGATATTATCCCTGTATCTGGGATCCACCAGGTTAAGCAGGTCGCTTTTGAACTTCTCAATGGCCCTGCGCAGGTCACCGGCAGTGGCATTGGTTCCATCCGGTGAGCGTCCGAAGAAGAAACGAGTAGGCTCGGTGTATTTATCCCGGCTGGCGATTTCACCCAGCGGGACACTTTTTGCCTGCTCTACTGTTTCTATTTTATTATCTGTAGCGATGATCACAGCCCATTTGATACTGTCAATATAGGTCGTCATCTCGTCGGCCAGTCGTTGTGCCACGAGGGCTTTGTTTTGGTACTCTCTTACCTTCTCGGGGTTATCACTGGCAGCTCTGGCAAAATCTGCATAAACATCCTGCAGTTTAGCGCTGAAGTTCTCGGTGGTAGTCTCAATACTCTCATTAACGACGATGAATGATTCGAGGATCTCCTTTGACACATTGAGTGCCAGCAGGGCCGTCAGAACCAGATACATCATCCCGATCATTTTTTGCCTCGGTGTCTCTTTATATCCAGCCATTTTCTGTCAGGTTTTAATTCTCACAACACAATATACCGCGAGGCATATGTTACTTGACATTGACATTCATAGCTGTAAGCATGTTGCCATAGACCTGATTCAGGGCTGCAACATTCTTGGACAACTTGTCGAGACTGGACTGATACTCGGCTGATTTATCAACGGAAAGGTTGAGGTTATCCAGGTAACGCTTCATGGTTTCATGCAGTTTCACCGTGGTATCAGCGTGCTGACTAGTATGCTGGAGTTGCAGTTCAAACACAGCACTCAATGCGGTCATGTTATCAGAGATCTTCCTGAGTTCCGTATTGAAAGTTGAACCCTGCAGTCCGGAGAAGTCCAGTGCTTCAGCGGAGCGCGTCAGCAGGTCAGAGGTCTTGGAGTAATTGTCAACCAGTTTATTCACCTGATCTGTTGCGGCTTTCAGACTACCGGCAAACACCTTTGTAGCTTCCAGCTCGTTGTTCATATGTGATGCAGCCTGGTTATAGGCTCCAGCCAGACTTGCAGCTGAATCGGTGGCTTTACGCATATTGGTAAAATATTCCTCAGCAGTTTCAGCATCCTGATTCAGGGCTTCGGCTGTTTTCTTATAGGAGTGTGCCAGGTCAGCCACAGAGGTGGAGGCATTCTTCACATTTTTAATATACTCCTGTGAGGCTACCGCTGCATCAGACACATCAGCCAGTTTGGCAGTGTTATCACTGAGATTCCGCAACCCCTTCGCCAGACTGTCGATCAAAGTCTGATCCATATTAGCCTCTTTGAGCATACGGTCCAGTTCACCGGTAACGCCCTTTTTCTGTTCCAAAGCTTCGTTTTCATCCGAGCCATGGTACATGCCTGCCAGTTCAGGATAAACAAGGCTCCAATCCGGCTCTACGTGGGGGGGTTCAAATGCCGAGAAGAAGAAAATGATGGCTTCGGTACCCAGCCCGACGATCAGCATATAGTCGGCTCCGGGATAGTGGTTAATCTTGAACAGCGCGCCCAGAATAACGACTGATGCTCCCCAACCATAAAGCTTAGCCATGAAGTTCCTGAAACCCCTACCTCTAACTAAATTGTTGATACCCATAGTGATGCTGTTGATTTGGTTTGGTTAAGTTGTGATGAATTGATGAAAAAATGCAAAATTAATACACATTGGAAGACGCACTCATATTATCTCCCTTTTGCCTTCCAAGGTAAGTCTGGACACAGCGGAAGCCGATATAGCATTTAGCCGTATCCTGGTATTCATAGGTACGGGCACTTACCTGCATGAAGTATCCAATGTCCTTCCAGGATCCGCCACGCACTACCTTGCGCTTTAGCACCAGCGGGTCGCTGTCGAGGGCATTATAAGTATAGCTGGGATTGAGGTCCCAGGTGAAATTGTAGGAAGATTCATCAAAAGCATCATTGGTCCATTCGGCAACATTACCAGCCATGTCATAAACACCGAAATCATTAGGTGCATAGTGGCCGACGATGACTGTATGCAAACCGCCATCATCCACATAATCACCCCGGAGCGGCTTGTAATTCCCAAGGAAACAACCTTCTGAGTTACGGATATAGGGACCTCCCCATGGGTAGGGGCTATGATCGAGGCCGCCTCTGGCTGCCCATTCCCATTCGGCTTCAGTCGGCAGGCGGAACTCATTGACGTTAGCTTCTCCTCTTCTCTGGAGGTAACTGTTCATCAGAGCAGTGCGCCAGACACAGAAAGCTTTTGCCTGTTTCCAGCTTATTCCAACGACCGGATAGTGGTCATAAGCGGGATGGCTGAAATAGCTTTGTGCCATCGGTTCATTGAAGGAGTAGGCATAATCATGTATCCAGGACAGGGTATCCGGGTATACATTAATAACTTCTTTACGAATGAAGACAGAGCGGTCGCGCAGGCCTTGCGGACGGTTTGCCCATGCGCCCATTTCATTGTTGGTTTCGGAAAAGTCTTTCTGTGCAGCAGCCTGGTAATCAATCCAATAATACTCGTAATTCAATTTGCGCGGATCGATCTCACGACGGCGGTAGAAACGTTCATGTTCAGGATAATACAGTTCCTCCAGCGCCTGGCGTTCTTCTTCGCCATCCCATTCGATCTCCGTGTCCCAGTTCAGTGCGGGTGGATCTATGGGTTCACCGTAATCATCTTCCTCGATGAGATAATCCTCTGGGTAGAGATCTCCAAGCAAGGTGCGTGCAAGCGAGTCGCGGACCCAATGCACGAATTGCCGGTATTCGTTGTTGGTGATCTCAGTCTCATCCATGTAGAAAGCCTGGAGAGAAACCGTTCTGGGCCTGTGAACCAGGGCATAGGGGACATCCTGATCGGCAGCACCCATGGTGTAGCTGCCAAGCGGAATGAACACCATCCCATACGGATCCGGCTGGTAGAAGATCTCACGGTCCTGAACACCGATCAGTTCTCCGTTACCGGAATTGCCACAACCCCAAAGACTGGCGATCAGGGCAACAACGGACAGATTCAGCAGTACTCTTTTCATATACAAGATATTATTGCTGTCAAATATGCTCTGGTAATTCCAGATGCGGTATAACGATGTTGATTATAAAAATCTTGTGTTCCTATAACTTCTTCTTGGCTTTTCGATCTCGATCTTAAAGCAATAGCTCAACCAGACCTCGTGACTGCCGGTACTTTTACCTTTGGTTACGCGACCTAACTGAGAGGTAGTTAAGTCATACGAATATCCGAGATTGAAGTTACGAACGTTCATCCCTAAAATCACTGAAGCGGCATCCTGGAAGCGGTAAGTTAAACCTCCCCAGACGCGACCGTTATACCTTACCAGCCCTGTTACATCGAATGTAAAAGTGCTTCCATCAGATTTTACGAGGGCAAAGGGCAGTATCTCAAACGAAGGATTGGAAGGGAGTGTATATTCATAGCCTCCGTTGAGATAGTAATGTCTTTTTAGTTTAAAGCTGGCCTTGTCAGTTCCAATAGCAGAGGATGCCTCACTAAGCTGTGTCGAAGCCAGACCGATATGAAATTTCTCAGGCATTTGATAATACAATCCAAATCCGAAATCCGTCATCATGGTGCTTTGCTCGTTTTTATCCGTCAGCACCGGGTCATTTTCCTGAATGGGAATAAACTTTGAAAAATCAATGGTTTTGTTGAGGAATCCGGCCTGCAGCCCGACAGACATATTTCCATTTCCAAGGAAAAAACGGTAAGCATAGGATAGCTTTGCGCCAATATTCTTCTCAAAACCAAGCTGATCCTGAACGATGGTGGCACCCAGTCCTCCGTGCAGGAGGCGGACAGGGGCATCCAATGAGATAAGGATTGTTCTGGGGGCGATGTCATTCCCCTGGGGATCTTTCAAACCCATCCACTGCTGACGCACCAGGCCATTGGTACAGATGGCATCCCGGGCTCCTGCAAAAGCCGGATTAAAGGCCATCTGGTTGAACATGTACTGGGTAAACTGTGCTTCCTGCTGGGCCTGCAGAAGAACACCCCAAGTCACGCCCAACAGTAAGGCAATCAAACGTATTTTCATAACCCTGTATATTTCCTGCACTAAAAAGGGCGATAAAATAACTAAAATTCTCTGACTTGAGCAAAACGATGCAACCTGCCTTCCGGTATATATCAGCACTGTTTCCTGCTCTTTCAGGACATTATACCGCCAGGTAAGCCGCAATGTTTCATTCAAACAGGCGGTAAAGGTAGGAAAAAAGTTCTTAACAAGCTCTTAACAACGAAACTTGTAAAAAAATACCTGAATATGGCCGACCCGGGATTAACAAACTTACTTGAAGAGCTTAAATATATCATTTCCAATGGCAAAGGCCATCAGCCCCAATAAGATGATCATGCCTGCAAGCTGGGCTTTTTCCATGAAGGAATCAGAAAACTTTCGTCCGGTGATGGCTTCGATGGTCAAAAAGATAACATGACCGCCATCCAGGGCAGGTATGGGAAGGATATTCATAAATGCCAGAATGAGACTCAGCAGCCCTGTTATAAACCAGAACCTGCTCCAATCCCAGATGCTTCCATATATCTGGGCTATACCGATGGGGCCCTGCAAAGATTCGCTGGCTTTTTCCTTCCCTGAGAGGATTTTTCCGAAGCCTTTGATATTGGCAGTCAGGATATCCATAGCATCCTTAAACCCATAACGGATGGCACTTCCAACATGGTAAGGCTTCGTCTCATACTCCTGAGAGCGTGCATAGAAACCGATGATCCCACTGGAGTCCACTGTTACCTGGAGACTCAATAGCGCTGTATCTCTCCGGATCATCATCTCCACGGTTTCTCCCTTTTTCCCCTGGATCATTTCAGAAAAGGCACCCCAGGAGCTGACATTCAAACTATCCAGCATCAGAATACTATCTCCGGCCAGCAGGCCTGCGGCTGCGGCATTCAAGTCCGGCACCACACTGTCAACTGCAAAACAGTAATTCTCAGGACCAATGATGCGTGCGCCTGGACTTGCGCTCAGCATGCGATAGAAATCTTTGGGAACTTCGATATGAACCGTATCCTGGCCTCTCTGCACCATGATATCAGTACCAAAGAAGGCTTTCGTTGAGAGAATATCCTTAAAACGCTCCACTTTCCTACCTTCCACACTGAGGATCTTATCTCCCGGAAGGAATCCGGCTTTCCGGCCCAATTCATAGGCATAAATACCGTCTTTTACACTGTCATTTGGAAGATAAGCGCGATTGTAATGCAATAAAACGAAGGCAAAGAGAATGACACCCAAAATGGCGTTAACCGTTACACCGCCGAGCATCACGATCAGCCTTTGCCAGGCTGGTTTAGACCTGAACTCCCATGGTTGCGGTTCCTTTTTCAATTGTTCCCGGTCGAGGGATTCATCCACCATACCCGAAATCTTCACATAGCCTCCCAGTGGCAGCCAGCCAATTCCATATTCAGTGTCTCCCTTTTTAAAGCTGAATAATTTGAATTTGAAGGCGTCGAAAAAGAGATAGAATTTCTCCACGCGTATGCCAAAAGCCCTGGCTGCCAGGTAATGGCCCAGTTCGTGCAGCACAACCAATATGGAAAGCCCGAGTATAAGCTGGGCAGCCATGATCAATCCGTTCATTTTTCCTTTTTATTTATGATTTCCATCGCCCTGAAACGTGCCTCATGATCGGCCTCCAGCAAACAGTCCAGATCCGGGTTCTGTTCAAAAGCTGCTGATTCCATCACGGCAAGCGTAATCAGGGGAATGTCGGTAAAACGTATTCCTTTCTTTAAGAATGCTTTGACAGCCATTTCGTTGGCCGCATTCATGACACAAGGCATGGTACCCCCCCTGTCAATGGCCTCATAAGCGATCGCAAGGTTACGAAAATTTTCATTGTCAGGAGGTTGAAATGTCAGTCCTGGGTATTGACACAGGTCCAGTCCGGCCAGATGACCCGGCAATCTCCTGGGCCAGCTCAGGGCGTATTGTATTGGAAGACGCATATCGGTAATACCCAGCTGTGCCTTCATGGATCCATCAATAAAAGTCACCATGGAATGTACCACCGATTGTGGGTGAACAAGGATCCTGATTCGTTGCGATGGCAATCCAAAAAGCCAATGAGCTTCAATCATCTCCAGTCCTTTATTCATCATGGTAGCTGAGTCCACCGACACTTTGCAGCCCATCGACCAGTTTGGATGCCGTATGGCTTGTTCCGGTCCTACCGTTTCCAGGAATTTCCTGTCCTTGCCCAGAAATGGACCACCTGAAGCTGTGAGGATGAGCTCTGATACTTCTGCCATATCCTCTCCGGCCAGGCACTGAAAGATGGCAGAGTGTTCCGAATCAACAGGGATGATCCTGGATCCTGACCTTGCTGCCGCTGCCATAACGAGATGTCCCCCGGCTACCAGGCTTTCCTTATTTGCCAGTGCGATATCTATACCACCGGTGGCTGCTTTAAGCGCAGGGCGAAGGCCAGCTGCTCCAACCACCGACAACAACACCATATCTGCCTGGACGGCATCC
>OFEK01000580.1_pt1 | contig 35879 bp, 30 predicted proteins | sample 1521131 | NCBI WGS metagenome assembly OFEK01 (sample SAMN05720209, study PRJEB24109) | activated sludge metagenome | isolation source: Anaerobic digester | place: China | collected 2015-12-16
TCGATGCACTAATGGATATACTCGGAATTCCTAATCCTCCTGCTCCTAAAAAAACATATTTAACAGTTGATTTCAAAATGATTCCACAGTTTGAGGAAAAGGTACTGGAGCATAAAGATGGACACTATATTGTTCAGGACTGGATGGGTGCTATAACAGAAATATCAGACGAATTTGATTATACCTATATAAGGGCTGCAAAGGATTTTGTCACAAGAAAGTGGCACAAGTTTCCTGTCCAAAGCAGAGAAGATTGGGAGGAAATGAAAAAACGTTATAATGCCGATTCTCCTGAACGGCTGACGGAAAACCTTGATGAAATATGTGGCAAGTTGCAGGATAGGGATTATGTTGCAGGCATTTCTTTTAACGGACCATTCTGGCAGTTGCGTGAATGGCTTGGTTTCGAAAATCTGTGTATCAAATTTATTGAGGAGCCGGAGTTTATTCATGAAATGATTGAATTCTGGACAGAATTTATTTCAAGACTTCTAGCCCGGTTTATCAATAAAATGGAGCTGGATAAGGTACATATATCCGAAGACATGGCATATAAGGCTCATAGTATGATTTCTCCTGCTATGACCAGGGAGTTTCTAATGCCTTCATATATCCGCTGGGTAAAAGAGATTAAAGCCAGTGGCTGCTCCATTATTGATATGGATTCTGATGGTTATATTGGAGAATTGATACCTATATGGATTGAATCAGGAATAAATGCTTGTGATCCTATAGAAGTTGCTGCCCATAACGATATAGTTGAGTATAGGCGAGTATTTGGCAAAAGTATGGCTTATACAGGGGGCATTGATAAAAGGGCTATAGCTAAAGGTGGGAAGGATATGTTTAACGAGGTAATGAGGGTAGTTCCACCTCTTCTGAAGGATGGAGGGTTTATTCCGGGGTGCGACCATGGTGTGCCGCCAGATATTTCATGGCCTGACTTTATAGAGTATACAAGGTTGCTTGCAAAACTTACCGGATGGTTATAGAGCCATAGCCCCTGGTAAATATTTCTTCAGATTTGATAAATGCACCCGAATAAGCCAGAATAGTTGAAATTATATCTTTTTAGGATTATAATATACATGACAACTAAAACAAGTGTTTAAGGGAGGTTGTATTATGAACTTTTTGGACACAGTTAAGGGTTCACTGTTAGAGGGATTTTTCCCTGCAGGCTGGGATATGAAAAAAATCGATGAATGCTGTTCCAACCCACCTGAAGAAATAACTAAAAGACAGACTTTCTGGAACGAGGATTTCGCTCCTGTACCATGTGATAACATTTATGATTTTAATGTATTAATGGGACATGAAATTGCTCTAGAAATAAAGAAGGCAAAAGATGAAGGAAGAAAGCTGATTCTGATTCTTCCTGTAGGCCCTATGGGAATGTACCGCTGGGCTGTTTATTTCCTGAAAGAGTGGAATGTTGATTGTTCCCATGTATATGGTTTCAATATGGATGAGTGGAGCGACTCAGAAGGCAATACTCTTGAGTCAACAAATCCCGGAGCTTTCCAAAATGCCATGGAAGGTGCTTTTTATGGACCACTTGGCAATTTGACAGTACCTGTATCACAGAGGAACTTCGCAACGAAAGATAATTTGCCTACATATGGCGAAAAGATAGCAAAATTAAAGGCTGAAGGGGCTAAACTTATAACAGTATTTGGAATAGGAAGAATGTTCCATATAGCATTCTGGGAGCCTCATTTTGCAGCAGATTTTTGCTGTGAAGAAGAATGGAAGAAGCAAACACATAGAATAGCTGCAAAACTTCATCCTCTTACAATCGAGCAAAATGCAATAACCAGCTTTAAGAGCAGGACTACATTAGTTCCATGCCGTGCAAACACTATTGGACCAGGTTTATTCCTGCAGTCTGATAAAATCATTGGTGGTTGTGATGGAACCTTGGGAAGAGGGATGATGTGGCAGGGAGTATCACTTTGGGTAGCACTAAGATACGGACCTAACATTTGGATACCCGCAAGCTATATGCCCACATTGCCAGGTAAATTATTTTTCTTAAAAGAACTGGCAGGGCCATTGGAACCGGAATGTAATTAATTAACCATAACTTACCTTTAAAGGGATAGTGGTTTTATATGAGGTTATAAACTTCGATATAAACTCTGACTTTGAAAATTTTAAGATTAACAAGAGGGAAAGGTGAACTTAATGTCCACCTTTTCTTGCTTAATTACTTGCTTAATTTTATGATTTGACGCTTGTAATATTATGCATTATTCTGATAATTTTTCTTATAGCAATTTGGTGCAATACCTGTACGAGCTTTGAAAATGCGGCTGAAATAAAGCTGATCGTGGTAGCCAACCGATTCAGCAATTTCTTTTAAAGATAAATCGGTTTGTACAGTTAACTCACATGCTCTATTTATACGAAGTGCAATAATATAATTTTTTGGTGAAAAGCCGGTATACTGCTTGAAAAGTGTCCGGTAACGGCTGATACTAAGGTGCTCAATGCCGGCAAGCTGTTTTAATGATATATTGGAATTGAAATTTTTGTGTATAAACTTAATTGATGCATATATTCTATCTGGATTAACTGCGTCGCTGCTGGTTGCTAAATTGGTCATGCTTCTACTTAAGTTTATGCAGGCCGAGATGAGATGTGATGCTGCAGCTGCTTCAAAACAGTAATCCCTGCGGATAAATTCTGAAAACATATTGTTGAATTCACGTATTACCTGTTCGTTGAAGCCGGCATTAAATATGTTTTTCCCATATAGCTTGCAGTTTTCCAGCAGTCCGCGGGCACCATAACCGGTAAAGTGAGCCCAATAGTATATTACTTCCTCGTCTCCAAGCCTTGTATATTTATATTCACACTCCGGGGGAAATATAATAAACTGACCCGCACACATGTCCATCATCTCACCGTTTACCAGAACTTTCATCATTCCCCTGCATATATATAACAAATAATAATCTTTCCGTCCTGATTTATTGTGAGTAGCAAAAGGATGAGGCAAAACACAGCATCCTGCGCAGTTTACTACAAGATAATGGTCATTAATTTCCTCATTGCACCCTGAATTTTCCCAAATACGATAATATGACTGATTTTCCATAGCATCTTAATTATTATTTATTTCCTCCTGCAATATTTTATATGCATAGTAATAGCTTAAATTAGATGTCCAATCAACTGAGAATATTTAACATATTATAATATACAGTTGATTTGTCCATATATATAACCGAATTGTATATTGTTGCTTCTGTAAGCATAGTATACATTTAACATAGCATACATTCAACATAGCACACATTAAACATAGTATACATTTAAATGAAACAATATTTCAACAGCTTTTGCTAAAAAACAAAAACTACCAATAAAAATTATAATTAATAAAGGAAGGGAGAAAATGTTATGAAAAAAGCAATAAATGCCTGGTCGGTACCAAGTCATATTACCTTTGAGGAAATGTTCCGCGATATTTCCAATGCGGGGTTTGATGGAATAGAGCTGAATTTGGACGCAGATAACTATTCCAGTCACTCATTGACAATGAGCTCCGGAAAGGAGATATTCACTGAAATAAACCACCTTGCAGAGGAATATAATCTTCCGATTGCCAGTATTTCAACATCATTGAGCGGAGGCAAATTAGGCTCGGATAGCAAAGATGTTCGCGAATCGGGCAAGGATATAATCCGTAAACAAATGGAATGTGCGGCAGAGCTTGGTGCAGACGGTGTTCTCACAGTACCGGGCGGTATGACAGATAGTATCTCTTTATTGCAAGCATACGAAAATTCATTTATGGCAATCGAAGAACTCAAATCAGAAATAGAATCCGCAAAAATTAATGTTGGTCTCGAGAATGTGTGGAATGGCTTTTTTATTTCACCATTTGATATGAAAAACTTTATTGACAGACTTGATTGTCCATATATCGGAGCATATTTTGATGTAGGAAATGTAATAGCATTTTCCAATCCCGAATATTGGATTGAAATTCTCAGTACCTGTATACGGAAAATTCATGTAAAAGATTTTAAACGCAGTAATGGTATTAACAGAGGAGGATGTTTTGTAAATCTTCTGGAAGGTGATGCTAATTGGAGCAAAGTTATCCCTGCGCTACGTAAAACAGGTTATAATGGTTACCTTACAGCTGAACTTGGTATCATAAAGGACTGTCCCGAATATTTATACAAAATTACATCAGACGCACTTGACATAATAATTAATATTAGCAGTAGCAGATAATTAGTAATCATAGTTAATGATACAAAATTATATGCAATAACAGGTTATATGAGTACTAATAAAAAATAATCGGAAATGAGAGGTAATTGTTTATGAAAAAGCTTGCAATGATAGGTTGCGGAGGAATAGGTGGTTATCATCTTAGCCATTTTTTGAACTTTCAAGATATTGAATTAGCAGGTTTCTGCGACTTGATTCCTGAACGGGCTGAAAGCTTTGTTTCTAAAGCAGGCGGTGGAAAAGCATTTACAAATTATAAGGAAATGTATGACGCAATTAATCCTGATATGGTATTTATCTGCATACCGCCTACAGAACATGGAGAGATCGAATTTGAAACTATAAACCGCCGCATTCCTTTTTTTGTTGAGAAGCCGGTTGCATTATGCATGGATCTCGCCAGACAGATTCGTGATGAAGTTAAAAAAGCCGGACTTATTACGGCTGCAGGTTTCCAATGCCGCTACAGTAATCTTGTTGGACCAAATGTTAAATTTATAAAAGAAAATGAAATTATATTTGTTGATTGTATACGTATTGGCGGCGTTCCTGGTGTTCCGTGGTGGAGAAAGCGGTCAACTTCAGGCGGGCAGATTGTTGAGCAGACTATTCATCAATTTGACATTATAAGATATGTATTTGATGAGCCGGATATGGTATTTACTATGGGGACAAAAGGCTTTGTTACCGATTTTGAAGACTATGACACCGAAGATTTGTCAACCACTGTTGTGCGATTCAAAAGTGGTGCGCTTGCTGCAATTTCGACCGGATGCTATGCTACAGGTGGTAATGCTGCTGACAGTAAAATTGTCTTTAGTTCACGTGATGCAAGAGCAGAATTACGCATTTTGAGTGATTTGAAAATATTCGGTTATAAGGATAATAACGATATCGGCAATAACGGTGCAGATGCAGACAGCAAATCCGATAAATCCAAAGGTTTCGTAATTAAAGGTGATGGTGCATTGAGCGTTTCTAAAGCCGGTGAAATTACATACAAACAGGAAGGCAGTGCTGGTATTCTTTGTGATCGTACATTCATTGATGCAGTACTCACAGGTGACAGCTCAAAAATCCGGTCTCCTTATGAAGATGCCGTTCGAACTCTGGAGTTTACCTTGGCTTGCAACCGTTCTATGGATACAGGGCTGCCGATAAAAATACAGGGTTAATACCTGGTATTAGAAAGGACGCATTTTCTATATTTGAAAAATATGGCAAGAGTCGATTTTGAGGTATAGTATTCATTTCAGCAACGGGTTGTAGAGTTTATGTCTACAACCCGTTGCTTTGTTCAAATTTAATACTTGGAAAATCGTATATTACCATATTTTGTTTCATAGGAAGAAAATATAGCATACCACAAAAAAATAGCTGGATTTTTTCTTTAAAGTGTTATAAGATAAACAGTAAACGATTACTACATAAGCATACTGGTTTTAATAAATAAAACAATAAATGTTTATTGAGGAGAAGTGTATTGCATAATAAAAAAACAACAATATATGATATTGCAAAAGAAGCAGGTGTTTCTACAGCAACAGTTTCCAGAGTATTGAGCAAAAGCGGCTACCCTGTAAAGGAGCAGACACGCAAGAAGATTCTTGATGCTGTAGAAACACTGAATTATGAACCTAATATAATTGGACGAATGCTGAAAAAGAATGATAGCATGGATATAGGAGTTATTATTCCTACAATTTCCAACCCGTTTTATCCTGAGATGGTTCTTGGAGTAGAGCAGGAAGCAAGGCTTAAAGGTTTTAATATTTTATTGTGCAATTCTTTCAGAGATGCAGCTACAGAAAGAAAGTACATTGAAACATTATATCAAAAGCAGGTTAAGGGAATAATTATTTCATCTATAGGTGAAAACTATAAATTTCTTGAAATAATGCAGGAAAAAGGGATAAAAATTGTAACCATTGATCAGGATATAGAAGGCATGAAATGCAGCAAGGTAGGTTTTGATTATATTAAGGGAGGATTGATTGCAACAGAATACCTTATTGAACAGGGACACAACAACATAACCTTTGTTACTTCTCCGCTGAACCGGAAGAGCAGAAGAGATGCTTTTGAAGGGTACAAGCTTGGACTTTCAAAAAATGGTATTCCTTTTAATGAAAATAATGTAATTGTTTCAGAAAAAGAAGAAGAATATGAGAATGCTACCTATGAATTTGAAAATGGAAGGTACCTTGCAAAAAGGTTTATGCAGATAAGAAATGGATCCACAGCTATTTTTGCAGTAAATGATATGACGGCCTTTGGGATTATTCAGGAACTGCTGGGTAATGGAGTGAAAGTGCCTGAGGAGGTTTCTGTTGTAGGTTTTGACAATATTGAGGTTTCATCTATGGTGAGTCCTCCACTCACAACTGTAAATCAACCTGCATTTGAAACAGGAAAGCTGGCATGTCGGATACTGCTGCATAGCCTTGAGGGAAATGGATATGAAGATACATCAATAATACTGGAGCCTTCACTTGTAATAAGAAGTTCAGTAGCTAAAATATAAGATATCTCATATTAAAGATGTGAAATTCAAGATTTGCTTTAGCTGATAAAACAAGTGATAAAATGTGGGATTTCAATACAATTAAGCTTGCAACAAAAATTTATATATATCACAAATGATGTTAAAGGGAGGCTTATAAATGAGCAGCATTAAAGAAATGCAAGTAGACAAATTAAGAGTTAAAATTTATGAAACAAGACAAGCAATGGGTGAAGGAGCTGCAAAAGAAGCAGCATCTAAAATTAAAGAACTTATTTCTCAAAAGGGAGAAGTTAACGTTATTTTTGCAGCAGCACCATCACAAAATGAATTTCTGGCTTCACTTATAGAAGATAAGGGAATTGACTGGAGCAAAATTAACGCTTTCCATATGGATGAGTATGTTGGGATATCTAAAGATGCCCCACAGGCTTTTAGCAATTTTCTAAAAGATAGAATATTCAGCAAGGTATCTTTCAAGTCTGTAAATTATATTGATGTAAGTGCAAAAGATGCAGAAAAAGAATGTGAAAGATATAGCAATTTATTAAAACAGTATCCAGCTGATTTAGTATGTATGGGAATTGGTGAAAATGGTCATATAGCTTTCAATGACCCGCCAGTAGCAGACTTCAATGATAAAAAAGTTGTAAAGGTAGTTGAGCTTGAACAAAAGTGCAGGCAGCAGCAGGTAAACGATGGTTGTTTCAAAACCATTGATGATGTTCCTAAATACGCATTAACTTTAACAATACCTACTCTTATGGCATGCAAGTATGTTTTCTGTATGGTACCTGGCAAGACTAAAACTGAAGCAGTTACCAGAACAGTTAATGACGAAATCAGTACCGCATGTCCTGCTACAATATTGAGGACCCATGATAATGCAGTGCTTTATGTAGACAAAGATAGTGGAAGTGAATTGTAATCATAAGCGCATTATTAACATATTATAATGCAGCAAAATTGCACTAATTCGTCTCCCGCACATAGGGGCGGGAGACATATTGGTGCATTTGCTATAAAATCTACAAGGGGGTAATATTATGCTTGTTAGGAAAATATGGGATGAAAATGAAGATGTAAAAAGAAAGATGCTTGTTAACCGTGAAGAAGCTGAAACTATTGCTCTTGGGTATGTGTCTGTAGAGAAAGGGAATAGTACTCAGGTAGATACCCATGACGATGAAGAAGAAATATATGTCATTTTAAAAGGCAGAGCTATACTTATGATAGGAGACGAAAAGCAGGAAGTAGGTCCTGGAATGATAGCTTATGTACCCAGAAACAAAAAGCATAATATGACCTGCATTTCTGATGAGAATCTTGAATACATGTATTTTGCCAACTGGCCCCGGAATAATTGAGTTAGTAGGCAATCAATGCAGCTTTAGGGTTATTAATATTAATACATCATGTAGTTATTTTTTGAATAAGAGGTGAAATGTGTGGAACACATTGAAAAGGTAAAGATTATTAATGGAAATATAATAACACCTTTTAAAATTATTAAAAATGGTTGTATAACAATTGAAAATGGGAAAATTACCGGGATACTGGATGAAAAGGCTGATAAAGCTGATAAGTCTGACAAGTCTGATAAGGCTGATAAATGCTGCCGTAGTGGGAATAATGATTGCAGCAATGTAAATATAATAGATGCCGGGGGCAAATATGTTGCACCAGGATTTATTGATATTCATACACATGGCGGTGGAGGACATGATTTTCTTGACGCCACTGTGGAAGCATATCTTGGCGCAGCAGAGAAGCATATCCAGCATGGAACTACAGCACTTGTACCTACTACAACCACAAGCACCAATGAGGAGCTTAAAGAAACCTTTGCCGTATACAAGAAGGCAAAAAAGGAGAATAAGAAAGGTTCGCAGTTTCTAGGATTGCATCTAGAGGGACCATACTTTGCAATGTCTCAGAAAGGTGCTCAGGACCCCAGATTTATTAGGAGCCCAAAACGTGAAGAATATGAAAAGATACTGGAATGGACTGATGACATAATTCGTTGGAGTGCAGCGCCCGAACTTGATGGTGCACTTGAATTTGGAAGGCTGATGAAAGAAAAAGGAATCCTTCCATCTATTGCCCATACCGATGCAATATATGAGGATGTACTGGAAGCTTTTGAAAATGGATTTACTCATGTAACTCATCTTTATTCAGCCACATCAATGGTAAGAAGAATAAATGCATACAGATACGCAGGTGTTGTAGAAGCTGCATACTTAATCGATGAAATGACTGTTGAGATTATTGCTGACGGATCACACCTTCCGGCGAGTTTGCTGAAACTTATTTATAAAATCAAAGGAGCTGATCATGTAGCTCTGGTAACTGATTCCATACGTGCTGCCGGACAACCTGAAGGAGAAAGCATTATTGGAAGCTTGAAAAATGGAATGCCTGTAATTGTTGAGGATGGAGTTGCAAAACTGCCTGATAGAACTGCATTTGCAGGAAGTGTAGCTACAGCTGACCGGCTGGTAAGGAATATGGTGAACCTTGCGGATGTGCCTCTGATTGATGCTGTTAAAATGATGACCTTAACACCAGCCTCAATTATTGGAGTAAGCAGCAGAAAAGGAAGTATTGTTGCTGGTAAAGATGCCGACATTGTTATATTTGACAAAGATATTAATATTGATATGGCTATAGTTGGTGGTCAGGTATTATATAAGAAATAGCACTAGTGGCTAAACCTTGCTATTGCCTATAAACAAAAATTAAATCCCTGTACTTTGGAGCAACACTAATAAGTACAGGGATTTTTGCTGTTTAACAGCAGATACGCTCTTCAAAGTATTCAAAGTAAAAGAAATACGCTCCGTTCGAGAGAGGAGTGTCCCCTGACTTATTAATCAAAATGATAGTAATGAAATAAAAAACTGCAAAAAAAATATTTTCCAAAATCTGTTTTCACATCTAAAAAGCGCAGGAGTTACCTTTTAAGTAAATCAAGGGATATAATGTAATATGAGTATAACACGCTGCCAGCTTGTATTATAACCATATTAAACGCATTAAATTTTCGTGTTGCTCCCAAACATAGTCCCTAAAGTAATATGCAATAAAAAAATATAATAATTCTTTTTTGCAATAAAAAAATTAAATTTTTCAAAAAACAGTTGATTGTTTTTAATTTAAGTATTATAATTGTTTCAATATTAAGCTGCTAACTGATCTAATAATTAATATATATGATTTAGTATAGCTAAGGGGGTTAATTTTTATATGAATAAAAGCAAGTATAATCCATATGAAGAAATGCTTGAAGTCCTGGAGAAATCGGCAAAAATGCTAGGGCTTCAGCCTAACGAATATGAAGCTCTTAAAAGTCCTGAAAGGGAGCTGAAAGTATCTATTCCTATAGAAATGGATGATGGAACCGTAAAAGTCTTTGAGGGTTACAGAATACAACACTCAAGTTCCAGAGGACCATGTAAAGGCGGTATTAGATATCATCAGGATGTAAATCTAGAGGAAGTAAAAGCTCTGGCAGCATGGATGACTTTTAAATGTGCAGTTGCCAATATCCCTTATGGAGGTGCCAAAGGTGCTGTAAAAGTAAATCCCAGGGAACTATCCAGAAATGAGTTAATGAGGCTTACAAGAAGATACACAGCGATGATCCTGCCTTTAATAGGACCTGAAAAAGATATCCCTGCTCCGGACTTAAATACCAATCCAGAAATAATGGGATGGGTTATGGATACCTACAGCATGTTCAAGGGTTATACCGTACATGGGGTAGTTACAGGTAAACCTATTGAGATAGGCGGCTCATTAGGCAGGAAAGAAGCAACAGGAAGAGGTATAATGCTAATAGTAAGAGAAATACTCAATTGTATGGGTGTACCAATGCAGGGAGCCAGAATTGCAGTGCAGGGTATGGGAAATGTAGGTGGTACTGCGGCCAGGCTTTTATACAATCAGGGATGTAAGATTGTTGCGGTCAGTGATATTTCTACCGGGTTGTATTGTGAATCAGGATTAAATATAAACGATATTGCAGAATATGTAGGAAGCAATGGCGGCGGAAACCTTTTGGATGGTTATCATGCTGACAACGTAAAACGCGTATCAAATGATGAATTGTTAACATGCGATGTAGATGTGCTTATACCGGCAGCTATGGAAAATCAGATAAATGAAAACATTGCAAGACAGCTTAAAGCAAACATTGTTGTTGAAGCGGCAAATGGTCCCACTACTTTAGATGGAGACAAAGTTCTTGAAGAAAGAGGGATAGTTGTTGTTCCTGACATCCTTGCCAATGCCGGAGGTGTTATAGTATCTTATTTTGAATGGGTGCAGAACAATCAGGCGATTTTATGGAATGAAGAAAGGATAAATAACAGCCTTGAAGAAATGCTTACCAACGCTTTTAATGAGGTTTGGACAAAAGCAAAGGCTAAAAATACAACCTTAAGAATGGGTGCATATATGGTTGCCCTTGAGAGGCTTGTAAAGGCTAAAAAATTAAGAGGAATGTTCCCATAAGAAGGTTTGTACCTCGGATTATATATAATTAGAACATAGAATCTATTAACATACAGTAAGCCATTAAACAGTAAGATTGCATAATCATTCTGTACAATGGCTTTATTTTTTTTGTTAAGGAATATGTTGTAAATGTTGTAATGAAGGACATAAAAACAAAGTTGCAAATGCAGGAAATAAGATACGGTGTTGCATAAAATGGAGTCTTATACTTTAAAAAACATAAGCCGAGCATAATGTATACAATAATAATATTTTCACAAAAGCATAATAAATGTGTAACATGCTATAAAACAACTTTAGGAAAGCCTATTGAAGTTGGAGGTTCTCTTTGTAGAAGAGAAGCTACCGGAAGGGGAGTTACAATTGTAACGCAAAGATTATTTTGTAGCAGCCATTTTTCTTATATATTATAATATGTTATAATATTAAATGTAGTAAAATATGACTGCATTAAGGAGATGTAATAATGATTATCGATGTTCATAATCATGCAGATTGGCATGGACATGATTTAAACAGATTTCTTGAAAACATGAAAAAATATAATATTGACAAAACATGGCTTTTGTCATGGGAGTGTCCTCCAGATGAATACGACCCGGCATACAATTATTGTATTAATGTAAACGCCGCAGATATAAGAGGCCCTATATCTTTTTACAGATGTCTGTCTTACGCTGAACGGGCTCCAGAAAAGTTCATACTGGGATATGCCCCAGACCCGAGAAGACCGGACGCAATTGATTCATTGAAAGCTGCTGTGGAAATACATGGCGTAAGGGTATGTGGAGAACTCAAACTTCGTATGATGTATGATAATCCCGATGCTATCAGAATGTATAGATATTGTGGAGAAAAAGGACTGCCTGTTACTGTACATATTGATTATGAATTCAGTACAGGTAGAAATTATCCGAGGCCCAATTGGTGGTACGGCGGCGGTATAGACGCTTTTGAAAGAGCAATAAAGGCTTGCCCCGAAACAAACTTCCTTGGCCATGCCCCAGGTTTCTGGTCTCATATATCCGGAGATGACAAGTATGATAAGGAAGGTTATCCAAAAGGAAAAGTTGTGCCTGGTGGAAAATTAATAGAAATGCTAAGAAAATATCCTAACTTGTATTGTGATCTTTCTGCAGGTTCAGGATGTAATGCACTTTCACGTGACCCTGAATTTGCAAAAGGATTCTTGCTGGAGTTCCAGGATAGAGTACTTTACGCAAGAGATTACTTCGATAATATACATCAGGAATTCCTGAACAGCATTGGACTGCCTGCTGATGTATTAGAGAAAATCTACTCTGGAAATGCACTTAAACTTGTACCTGAAAAATAAGGCGAATGTAAACAAATGTCGACCAAACAAACGAAGCAAATGGGGGCGGTTCTTCTTTAACACATTGAAATATTGTGTAAAGCAACAGGAACCGACTCTATTTGACTACCTATTTAACTATCAGATTAATTGGAGATATTACTCAATGTAAAACAGATATTACCTGACCGATAGGGATACTACCAGCTAGAGGGATGTGTGTTCCATTACTTTTTATGAAAGGGGATTTTTTGTGAAGAAAAACGCACTTGTAGCACAATCCGGAGGTCCGTCACCGGTTATAAATGCATCACTGCAGGGTGTTATTGATGCATGCTTATCCCACAATAATCATATTGAAAACATATATGCAGCGTGGCATGGTATTGAAGGGGTACTTACAGAAGAACTGATTGATATAAACTCACAGTCTCGTCAGGAAATTGAACTACTGCGTTATACACCAGCTGCAGGTGCTATAGGTACTTGCAGATATAAGCTGAAAGAAAACCAGACAGAAGACTTTGAACGTATTATAGAAGTTATAAAGGCTCACAATATTGGCTATTTCTTTTATATTGGGGGAAATGACTCTATGGACACAGCTGCCAAGGTGTCCATGCTTGCTGCAGAAAAAGGAGTTGAACTTGTTGTAGCAGGTGTTCCAAAGACTATTGACAATGATATTGGAGATGAAGAATTTACAATTATTGATCACACTCCTGGTTATGGAAGTGCAGCAAGATATTGGGCATATCTGGTTCAAAATGTTAACGAGGAGAACCGCGGGATGAACGTTTCCGAGTGCGTATCAGTTTTGCAGGCTATGGGAAGGAAATCCGGATTTATCACAGCTGCTTCCAGATTAGGTGATCCAAATAGAGAAATACCCCTTCAGCTTTACATGGCTGAGTCACATCATTCTCTTGAATCTCTTGCTGATAATGTAAGCTGTCAGCTAAGGAGAACAGGGCGATGTATTGTTGTTGTTAACGAAGGATTTGATGTGGGCAATCTAGGGGAAGCTTACGATGGATTTGGACATATAGAGTATGGAGCAAGTGAGATATCAGCAGCCCAGGTGGTAGTCAACTACCTTAATAAAGTCGGTCTTCCCGCAAGAGGTCAAGTGACCGGTCAGTTGCCGGGAGTTATACAAAGGTCTGTTTCAATTCATGCTTCAAAAGTTGATATTGATGAGGCCTATCAGGTTGGAAAGAAAGCAGTCCATATTGCTATAAATGAGGGAACGGGCTGGATGGCAACAATTCTAAGGGCTCCAGGTAATTCATACAAAGCCGTTTTTGACAAAGTCCCACTTGAGGTTGTGGCAAATTCTGTAAGGTATATGCCTTCCAACTGGATAACAAAAGATGGTCTGGATGTTACAGATGATTTCATCCGATATGCAATGCCCTTAATAGGAGATGGCTGGCCTGACATTAAGATTGAAAATGGTATTCAACGTTTCGCAAGGTTTGATATAAAATTTATTGATAAAAAGCTGCCCGATTATTTACCGGTGATGTTCCGTTATTTGTAAAATACTTTTCTGTATTGCCGTGGGGACATGCCTGTATCCTTCTTGAAGATTTTGCTGAAGTATGCAGTATCATTAAACCCTACGGCATAACATATATCAGTTATTGAACATCCTGGGTCTTTCATTAGGTCAATCGCTTTTGCCAGCCGTAGACTGTTCTTGTACTCAACATAAGTTTTTCCTGTTATTTGCTTGAAAACAAATGAAAAGTAGGCGGAAGACATCATTGCCATTTTACTTGCGCCTTCAAGACCGATATCTTTATTGTAGTTTTCATTAATATACTTGATTGTATTATTTATAGCACCCCGGTATTTCTCAAATACCTCATTATTATTTCCCACATCGCGGTTTTCATATTCCCTTAAAACAATTGCCAGAAGCTTAAGCAGGTCTGCTTTTATATGAATCTCATAATATTTTTTTTCATTATTGAACTCGTGTAACATTTCATCTAGAAGTGACTCTACTTTATTTTGAGCAATCCCGGTCAGAGCAAGACCAGGTTTTATATTTTCTATTGAAACAAGAAATGGTTCAAGATAAGCAAAATCAAATAGCGATGACTGAATATACGGATTATCATAATTATAGGTTATATTTTCGTTTATAAAATCTGTAACAAATTCACATCCCATAATATTAACATCTTCTCCTTCAATAGGATTAACACAGTGAGCTACATAAGGGGGAAGGACAAAAATAGTACCCTTGACAAGAATATGACTTTTATTATTCATGATGTGTTCAACGCAGCCCTTTTTCACATACCATATCTGCATATAATCATGAGTGTGCATGCTTGTGCCGGAAAAACTGTTATATTCAAGATTGTAGATTTTAAAGGGTATGGATTTAATAAAAGTTTCACTTGCCTTATTTAGATGTATGTTATATTTATTATTAAGGATAGATTTCATATATTATTTTCCTCCCTTCAAAATGTTATTTCTTGTCCTTCTTGCTTTTCTTCTTTCTTTTTTACCTCTTCTATCATTTTATTTTATGATCTTTTGCCAAATCCAGTATACACTACCCACCTCTAACCTCTAATTCCCAGCAGGTAAAGCGCCACAAAACTCAATAAAATTCCTATATAAGCTGTTTTTGATATCCTTTCCTTTAAAATAATCCTGCTGAATACCACTACAGAAAGTATGTTTAATATACTCATCAGGGGAAAGAAAAATGCAGATTTAAAGCTTGTTATATAAAGCATATAAATTATATTTGTTATATCTGTTATCAATGCTGGTGAAGCAGTATAGAATAAAAACTTTTTATCAAGCAAAAACTTTTGTTTCCCTTTGGCAGCGGTTATTAATAAATAAGGTATACCAATAATTACCACAACAAGATTGTACATAATCAGATATTCCTTTATGAACCCGTCAAATGTAAGCATATACTGCTTTGTAAATATTACTGCTATACCTACCGCAAGGGTGCAGGAGCTTGCAAGTAAAGCCCATTTAACAGTTACTTTCTTTGAATCTGTTCCTTCGCTGTAAGACCCTTGATTAAATAAAAATAAGACAACTATAAAAAGAATTAAACCAATCAACTGAAACATACCTATGTGTTCTTTCCAGATAATAAGCCCCACTATAATAGGTACAATTGATTGAAAGCTGTAAACTATATTAGTTAGTGATGTAGGCCCCTCTTTCAGTGCGGTAAGAAGTAGTATGTAGGATATTAAGTAGAATATGGAAAAACAAGCAGGATAAATTAGCATGTCCAGCCTGAAGGTATATCCGTTCCATGGTGGAATAAGAAAAAGAAAAATAAGCTGAAAAAGTGAAAAAAGTATAGTAAAGCAAATAGAATCATTAATTTTCTTGACATAATCCTTTTGAGCCATTTTTACAGCTATTGCATTAAGGCCCCGCAATATGGAAAAAATAAAAAAAGTAAGATAAATCATTATAGCCTCCCGCAGTTTTTATTAATATAAATAATATCATATAGCAGCGTATGGATGCAATCGACTAAACTGGTACGGGTGCATTTACTAAAAGTGAAGAGATATTTACCAGGAGCTGTCGTTACGCTGCTTAGAGCCTTTAAATTCAGCTCCGGGCAAAATTGAAATCATAGAATTGTCTGAAAGAAAATCAAGAAACAATTTTACTCAAACAACAATTTTACTTATCCTTTGCTCAGATTAAAAGGCTCTACAGCAGCTTCACTTATGCTCCTTACCAATATTTTTTCACTTAAATTAAATGCACCCAACTAGTACTGTATAAATTAGGAAGCTATATATACTAAAAGATGCCATGTAACGTACTTACAATACATGGCATTGCAGGAAAAAGTTTTTGCTGACTTTTTAAGAATAATAGTAGAGAACCGTCCCCATATTTTTATTTTCATTTCATTCTACTACAAATGGACGCATCATATCATGATCTTCGTGCTCTAGTATATGGCAATGCCATACATATCTTCCGGTGTGCTCCTTAAAGTGGGCTATTATCCTTGTCACCTGGCCCGGGGTTACTCTGACTGTATCTTTCCATCCTTTTTCATTATCGTCAGGTTCAATTGCTTCTCCGATATATCTTATTTTCCCCGTAGAAAGGTAATAGTTTACATCAAAAGGACGACGATCAAGGATTTGAAACTGCACAAGATGAACATGAATAGGGTGAGGGAATGCAGTTATATTTACCAGGTTCCAGATTTCAATGCTGTCAAGTTTAATCCTCTCTGAAACAGGGTCATCCCACATTTTATTATCTAAAAGGAGCATTGGTCTGCCATATGAATCCACGCCACCTGCAACTCTCAGTTCTCTGTTCATTGATGCCAGTTTCTTATCTATAGGCATTACAGGATATAATATATCAGGGATTTTACTTTTATCTTCATTTGCTAAAGGGATATTAACCCTGAACTGCATAACCTGACTGGTGTGCGGATCCGGATCAGCATTTACAAGAGCAAGACTTTCGTTTGAGCAATAGGAAAAATCAATAATTATATCAGCTCGTTCTGCAGGTGCAATTATTAGGGTGCTTAGTTCAACAGGTTCACTTAGCAGTCCTCCATCTGAGCCTATCTGATGAAAAATTTTACCATTGGATAAGCTCAAAGTGTATGTCCTGGTATTTGAACCATTAAGAAGCCTGAAACGATATTTCCTAGGCTCCACATTTAAATACGGCCAGACCTTTCCATTAACCAGGATAGTGTTGCCAATGAATGCAGGAACTACTGATGGATAGACTTCTGGTACGGGCTGGGCAGGTTCAGATGGGTAAAGCAAAGAGCCGTCCTTGTTAAATGATCTGTCTTGTATTAACAGCGGTATTTCATATTTGCCAGATGGTAATCCAAGCCTGTGTTCCAGATAATCTCTGATAATATAGAATCCTGCCAATCCCGAATAAACGTTCAACCTTGTAATTCCTATAGCGTGGTCGTGGTACCAGAGGGTTGCAGCCTGCTGATGGTTTGTATATTTGTATATTTTCCTTGAAAAATATGCCCCAGTTTCTCTATAATCCCTAGTGAACCAGGCTTCGGGATATCCATCACTGTCAGGTTCAATATTGGCACCATGAAGGTGTACGACTGTCCGTACTTCAGGAGTGTCTGAAGTGCCGTGCAATGTTCTGTCTATAGGGAGCAAATGCCTGTAAGGAAGTTTGTTTATCCATTTTACATATATTTTTCGGTCTCTTAAGGTTTCAATTGTTGGGCCTGGGTAAGTTCCATTATAACCCCATACTTTTGTTTCAGGGAAAAAGCTATGAAGGCGTTGTTTTACCTGACGCATTTCAATTTCGTAATACGGTATACCAAAAATTGTTTTGTTTGGCTTCAATACTTCGGGAATTGTAAGATTATCAATAAATTTTGGCACTGTATCAGGGTTTGAAGGATCTACACGGCATGTCAGACATTGTTTGTCATGCCGATAACTTCTGTTACTGCTTTTTTTACTATTATTATGGCTATTTATAGGCATGTGAGGGAAGTCATCTGAATTCAAGTCATCTGAATCCAAGTCATCTGAATCCATAATACTAAAGTTATCTAAATCCATATTGCTGAAATTATCTAAATCGTTATCATCAATTGAATTCATATTACTGTAATAATAATCCATATATTCATTATAGGCACTTTTACCGTATATAATATTTTTTTTGCCGGGTTTAACTCCGAACAAACACCTTTTTAGGCAGGTGAAGAATTTTCTTATTGACCTGAAAAACGAATCCAATGTTTACCACCTCTTTTTATATCGATACTATTTACATCGATACTATTTATATCGATACTATTTTCCTTTATACATAATATGTTTACAAAATTAAGGAGTTGCAAATTATTATTGGTAAAATAAAAATTATATGTACTTTTCACTGCGCAAAAACTGTTTGACAAAGATATATACATGTGTTAAGTTGTAACTATACAGTTATTAACTTAATATTAAGATGTTTAGTTTATTAATACTACTATGAAAATTTGGAAAACTATGACTAAGGTGGCATTAAGATTGTTAAGATTTTAAGGGATTCGGCAATGTAGAAATATCAATAATATGCTGGAAATTTAATGGTAATTTTTGATTAATTCGCTTGGATTAATCTGGAGGAGGTATTATAATATGATACAAAGTGCACCATGGTCAACTGACAAGTTTAATGGTATGCCATACCGCTTTATTGGCAAATCTGGTCTGCAAGCTTCCAATATTGGACTTGGTACGTGGAAGTTTGGTTATCCTGAAACAGGAGATGATTCCAGAGTTGATGAAAAAACAGCCTTGCAGATTTTTGACCGGGCTGTTGAAACAGGAGTTACTTTTTGGGATACTGCAAACCGCTATAACAATGGTACAGGTAATTCCGAAAAAATTATCGGCAAATGGTTTAAAAGCAACCCTGACCAGAGAAGAAATATTGTACTGGCTACTAAGGTTTTCGGTGGAATGGACGGAAGCACACCAAATCACAGCGGACTTTCAAGAGGCAATATTCTGGATTCCGTATATGCATGTCTTAAACGCCTTCAATTGGAATATATCGACCTGCTTTATTTTCACGCATTTGATCCTGTGGTCCCAATTGAAGAAAGTCTTTGTGCAATCGAGGATCTGGTTAAACGTGATTTGGTGCGTTATTTTGCTGTATCAAATTTCACAACTGCTCAGCTTTCAATGTATAGACTTGCTGAAGAAAAAACGTCTGTTAGATGCAAAATAACTGCAGTTCAAAATCAATTCGATATACTAAACGGTGAAAGTGAAAAACAAAAAGGTGTATTAGAATATGCAGCTTCATCAGGAATATCATATATAGCATGGAGCCCTCTGGCAAGAGGCCTGCTTACAGAAAGATATATTGATATCGCTAACATTGGTCCTGGAGACAGGTTATACGATGAAGGAAGCAGCGATCTTTATAGAGATGAAGTTTTACGAAGAAAATTGGCAGGTCTTGCAGAGCTTTCAGCAAAATGGGGAATAAAACTCAATCAATTGGCGCTTGCCTATATGCTTACTTTACCTGGTATGGGACCTTTAATTCCTTCATCATCTACAATAGAACAGCTGGAATCAAATGCTGCAGCTGGAAAGCTTACGCTTGACGAAGCCCAGCTTGGTCTCATTAAGAATATTCTTAGGTAAGTTGCTTTTATTTAGATGTAAAATTTATTATGAAATATTTGCACTATAACAAAAAAGAAAAACGAGTTGTTTCAGATGGTTAAAGTTAAAGCATGGAGGGAAAAATTTATGAAAATACTGGTTACAATACCTGAAGGTATAACAAGAAGTACTTTTATTCCTGCTGATGTAGCAAAATTAATCAATGATCTTGGTGATGTTGAGTGGAATACTTCAAGTGAACAGTTTACAGAAGAACAGTTGAGAGATAAGCTGGAAGGAAAGGATGTATGTATTTCCGGCTGGGGAACCAGAAGATTTGATCAGCATGTACTGGAAAAGGCTGAGAAGCTAAAGCTTATTGCACATACAGGTGGTTCTGTAGCACCAATAGTTAGTGATTACTTATATGATAGCGGTGTAAAGGTATTAAGCGGTAATTTATTTTATGCTGAATCGGTAGCAGAAGGTGTAATTGCATACATACTTGCGGCTTTATGTGATATACCTTATTATTCCGATATGATGACTAAAGGTGGGTGGAAAAGCGTAGATTATTATATTGAAGGATTGCTTGATCAGACTGTAGGTCTGGTTGGTTTTGGGACTATAACTAAATTTGTTATTAACATGCTCAAACCTTTTAGAACTAAAATAAAAGTATTTTCCAAACACTTAAAAGATGAAACTCTTGCTGAGTATGGTATAGAAAAAGCTTCTCTTGATGAGATATTTTCTACCTGTAAGATTATTTCATTACATTCTGCTCAGAGACCTGATACTTATCACATGATCGATAAAAGACTTCTTGAAATGATACCTGATGGCGCTTTGTTCATAAACACTGCCCGTGGAAGCATTGTAGATGAAGAAGCCCTTACTGAAGAACTAGCTAAGGGTCGATTTAAAGCTGTTTTGGATGTATTTGAAGAAGAACCGCTTCCTGATGATAATAAACTCCGAAAAATGGAAAATGTTACATTAATACCCCATATGGCAGGTCCCACTGTTGACAGACGTAAATTCGTAACCCTTGGTCTGATAGAGGATATTAAAGCATTTGTCGATGGAAAAGATATGAAAAACGAAATATCAAAAGAGTATGCTGCGTATATGACAAGGTAGAGGTCCAGATATATTTTCCATATTTTTTAGTGTAGAAGGAAAATGCGCCCTCATTAATCAAAATTTATTGACATTACAATATTTACGAAGTATAATGTAACTAAAGAGTTACTTACTTAACTGCTTGTTAATTTGCTAGTTAGTCTGCTTATTAATTTGCTGGAGGATGTTGATTTTATAATGATACAGTCAAAAGTCAAAAGAGAAAGAAATTCGCAAAAATCAAAAGAAGATATACTTAATGCTGCTGAAATCAAGTTTGCTGAAAAAGGTATATACGGAACAAGGGTTGATGAAATAGCCGAGGCGGCAAATATAAATAAAAGGATGCTATACGAATATTTTGGCAATAAGGAAGATTTGTACAGAGCAGTCCTGATAGAGGTATACAGCAGACTCAGCAAGCAGGAAATGATCCTGTTATCTGAGGACATTTCCAGTATTGATGCTATGAAAAGAATAATAAGTCTTTATTTCAAATTTTTAAAAGATAATCCTACATACGTAAACCTAATTCTTTGGGAAAACTTAAATAAGGGTGAATATATTAAGGATATAGATTTTTCAGGTATTAAAGATCCGGTATTTACTCTTCTGAGAAAAGTAATAAATAGAGGCAAGGAAGAAGGAGTATTCAGGGCAGACATAGATACAGAACAGGTAATACTATCACTATTAACCTATAGTTTTTCATATTTTTCGAATAGATATACTTTATCAAAGCTTCTTGGTAGAAAAATAGATGCGGAGGAAAGTATAAAAAAGAGAGTTGAATCGGTAACGGAGATGTTTCTTCGTTATCTTTGCGTATAAAGATGATTGTTTTTGATAAGATTTTATCTAAAATGATAATTACTGAATAATTTTATTAAGTAATTTTGGTTAAATAGGTTAAATAGTTTGATTAAGCATTTTGATAAATAATTTTGGTTAAATAATTGTGATTAAAAAATTTTGTTTAAATAATAACTAACTTTTTATTTATTTAGAGGGGGGGTAGTAAATATGTTATGGTATAATTCCACTGCAGATGAAATAAAGGAGGCTAATCCCGACATAGCAGTATTGCCTGTAGGTTCTACCGAACAACATGGACCTCATCTTCCTGTGGGTACAGACTTCATGATAGCAGGAGCGGTTGCAAAGGGTGTTGCGGAAAAATTAGGAGCTTATCTTTTACCCACTCTTCCAATCAGCAATTGCCGTGAGCATATGGGCAAAAAAGGGAGCATATGGATGAACCCGGATACTTTCTATTATGTGATTAAGGATATACTTCTTAGCCTTAAAGAACAGGGATTCAGGAAAATTGTATATATTCAGGCTCATGGGGGTATCTTTACAGGTGCACCGGCTATAAGGGAAGTTAATGCAACAAACCCTGATATTAAAGTTGTAAAGATTGACCTCGTCCAATATTTTACTTCAGATGAAATGAAGGATATTCTTGAGTGCAGAGATAACCTTCATGCTTGTGAGTTTGAAACTTCATTAATGTTATATCTGCAGGAAGAGCTTGTTAAAAAGGACTTGATTGTAGATTGCGTTCCTGATGTACCAAGAGATTTTTTAAATTACGGATCTATATTAAAATATTCAAAGAGCGGGGTTTGGGGCAAACCAAGTCTTGCAACAAAGGAAAAAGGTGAGAAACTACTCAAACTATTAGTTGACAAAAGCGTGGAATATTCAAACTGGGTTTTTAAAACATTTGATTTATGAAAAAGTTAACCAAGCATGGGTGCATTTATTAAATATTTCTTCGCAATTACTTTATAATTAATAAGTAAACCCGGCAAACATAACAATTAATAAACCAGGTAAACATAGAATTAATAAATAAATCGTGTAATTGAAAAAAATAATTTTAAACAGGAGGATTGAAATGAATAAGAAGGTTAGAGTTTTATTAGTAGGAGCGGCATTTAGTGCCGACCTTCATATGGACGGTTACTCCAGGTGCAGAGAACTGGCAGATATAGTCGCAATATGCGATAAAGATCTTTCAAGAGTAAAAGCCCTTGCTGAAAGATATGGTGTTACAGATTATACAGCATATGATGACTACAAAAAAGCTATTGACGAGGTAGATTGTGATTTGGTAGATATTTGTCTGCCTAATTTCCTGCATCATGATGTAGCAATTTATGCATTCCAAAAAGGACGGCATGTAATATCTGAAAAGCCTCTCGCTACAACCTTAGAAGACGCTGAAGCAATGGTTGAAGCTGCAAAAGCCGCCGACAGAAAACTATATTACGCTGAAGACTGGGTAATGGCACCTGCTATGAACAAAGCCATGGAAATAATAAATGAGGGAGCTATCGGAAAACCCTTGTATATTCGTGCAAGAGAATGCCACAGCGGCTCACATTCACCCTTTACCCAGACAATTAAATATTGTGGCGGAGGATGCATGGTGCATCTTGGGATTCACCCAATAGCATTTATGCTAGGCCTTAAAGATAATAAATGGACTGAGCTTGTAGCAATGACTTCCGGTGGTGGAGAGAACAACCTTATTCACAGAACAATGGAAGGGGAGGACTGGTCAGCCTGTATGATGAAGTTTGAAGACGGAACAGCTGCTTTACTGGAAGCAAACTATGTAACAACCGGCGGAATGGAAGATGTAATTGATATTTATGGGGAAAAAGGCTGCCTGCATATAGATTTGACTTTTTCATCTCCAATTAAATGTTTCTCAATACCTGGTGTAAGTTACACTGTTGAAAAAGCTGAAGTAACTACAGGATGGTCGAAACCTGCAGTTGATGAAAAATTTAATTTAGGTTATGTAAATGAGATTAGGCATTTTATGGAGTGCTGCCTCAAGAACGAGGATGCAATGGTTGGCTTAAGAGGGGTTGATGGCCTTGAAGCTTTAAGGGTTGTAAACCTGATATATAAATCAGCTAAGGAAGGAATTAGTATAACTAATAAAAATTTATAACATTAATAACTTGGGAGGTCAAATTATATTATGAGAAAAGATTTATATTTGCCTGTTGAAGTGGGAGGAATAACATTTAAAAACCCTTTTTATGTAGCCTCAGGTCCGACCACTAAGTCGGTAAAGCAGCTAAAGAGGATTGAAGAAACAGGTTGGGCTGCTGCCAGCATCAAGCTTACAATAGACCCGGCTCCTTATATTAACAGAGCACCAAGATATGCCATGTTTAATGATCGGAATGCACTGGCATTTACAGCAGAGAAAAGACTGACATTTGCAGAAGGCTTAAAATTAATGGAAGATGCCAAAAAGGAATTGAAGGAGCTTATCCTTATGGCCAATATTACCTATGCAGGAGATAAAGGTGTTGAGGGCTGGGTTAATATGGCTAAAAAGTTTGAGGAAGCTGGAGCAGATATTGTTGAATTGAATATGTGCTGCCCTAATATGTCTTATAATGTTGAACTATCTTCAGGTGACAGCAAATCCTGTTCAATTCGTACAGGAGCAAGCCTTGGACAGCAGGGTGATGTAGTTGCGGAGATAGTCAGAGAAATTAAAAAAGCAATAAAAATACCTTTGTTTGTTAAATTGACTCCTGAGGGAGGAAAAATTGCCCGTGTTGCAAAATCCCTCTATGAAGCAGGCGCTGATTCAGTAGGCGGAACAGCAAACCGTTTGGGAATACCGCCAATAGATCTTGATAATCCGGGGAAAGCAGTATACCATCTGCAGGATGAAATAAGCATGTCCTGCCATGCAGGTGGATGGGTTAAACCATTGGCTCTGAGAGATACTTATGAAATAAGAAAAGTAAACGGACCGGACCATAGTATTATGGCTGCAGGTGGAATCAGAAACTACAGAGACGCTGCTGAAATGGTTATGTGCGGTGCTGATTTGCTGGGTATATGTGCAGAAACTCTTATAAGCGGTTTTGGATTTATTGAAAATGTTATATCCGATCTTAAAAATTATATGGAGGAACATGGATATAAGAGTCTGAGAGAAATGCGTGATACAATTGTGCCTCTTGTAAAAACTGCTCCTGAACTTACTATTTACAAGGGTAATGCTAAAATTACCGAGCCTAACTTGGCAGCGCCATGTAAAGCTGCATGTCCTCATAATGTTCCTGCTCAGGCATATGTACAGAAAGTTGCAAAAGGTGACTTCAAACGTGCTTATGAGCTTATAATGTCAAAGAATCCTTTACAGTCTGTATGCGCATGGGTATGTAATCATCCTTGTGAAGAAGCATGCACCCGTGGCGAGATTGGTACTCCAATACCAATAAGAGAAATTAAAAGATTTGTTATCGAGTATGCAAAGAATGCAGGCTGGAAGCCTGAAATCAATAAAAAAGCAGAAAGAAATGAAAAGATTGCTGTAATAGGGTCAGGTCCTTCCGGACTCTCCTGCGCATATAATCTTGCTTTAGCAGGCTATAAAGTAACTGTATTTGAAAAGGAGAATTATCTTGGAGGAATGCTTCGTTATGGTCTGCCAAGATTCAGAATGAACCACGAAGTTCTGGATAATGAAATAAATTTCCTGAAAGATGTGGGAATCGAATTTGTAACGGGAAAAGGTCTGGGAAGAGATATTACTGTTGATTCTTTAAAAGCTGAAGGTTATTCCGCAATATATGTAGGAATAGGTGCTCAGGAAGGACAAAGCCTTAATATTTCGGGTGAAGATGCTAAAGGGATATATCCGGCCATATCTTTCCTTAAATCAGTTTACGATGGAAAAGCTCCAAATATAGGCAGAAAAGTTGTTGTTATCGGCGGTGGATTTACTGCTGTTGACTCTGCCCGTACTGCTAGAAGACTGTGTGCAGATGAAGTTTATATAGCATATAGAAGAACAAGAGATGAAATGCCTGCTTCAGCACAAGAAATTGCAGAAGCTGAAGAAGAAGGAATCAAGGTTATGTACCTTGTTGCGCCTAAAGAAGTTGTAGTTGAAAATGGTAAAGTTGCAGGAATCAAAATGGTAAATCAGGTTCTGGGAGAAAAGGATGATTCCAGCAGAAGAAGACCTGAAGCTGTGGCTGCAGCAGAGTTTACTCTTCCATGTGATACTGTCATAGCTGCAACAGGACAAAAACCTGAACAGTCAGCAGTAAAAGGCTTCACTGTAGATAAGAAAGGTATGATTGTAAGTATGCTTTCTACAGGAGCAACCAGTATTGAAGGCGTTTTCGCCGGTGGTGATGTAGTTAATGTTGAAAGTGTAATTGCAGCTATTTCAGCAGGAAAATGCGGAGCAGTATCAATAGATAAGTACCTGGCAAAAGAAGCTGCAACCCTTGAATACGAGCCTGAATACCCAGTTGTTTCAAAAGAAGCCGTTTTAAAGAGATCAGGATACTTTAAAGATAATGGTCCAATTGACATAAACACTATAGATGGAAAAGAAAGAATAAAGAGTTTTACAACTTATACACGTGCATTGACAGAAGAGGAAGCAGTTGCAGAGGCCAAACGCTGCCTCAACTGCGGCTGCGGAGAAGGCTGCGGCTTATGCGCATCTATATGCAGCGAGTTTGCAATTCATTTGAAATCTGATGACTGCTGGGAAATTAACAAAGATGAGTGTGTAGCCTGCGGTATGTGTTATAACCGCTGCCCGAACAAGAATATTGAGATGATTAATCATAATGTTCTGGTGAAGTAAATTTAAATAAATAAGACATAATAATCAATGGGGGCACGTGCCCCGTTGAAATTAGACAACCAAAAGGTGACATCCCTCAATGTGAAAGGAATACCTCCTGTCGAGAGAGGAGTGTCAAAATTGACAATCAGAAGGGGACATTCCTCAACGTGAAAGAAATACCTCCTGCTCGAGAGAGGAGTGTCCCCTTACATTAGAAAGGAGTTTCTTATGAAAAAAGTACTTATTACTCCTAGATCCTTTCCCCAGTCCGGTAAAGAAGCATATAAGCTTCTCAGGGAAAATGGATTTGAGATAATAGATAATACCTCCGGGAAAAGCTTTGACGAAGATCAAATGGTTGAGCAATGTGCTAATGTGGATGGAGTAATTGTTGGTGTAGACCCTGTTACTGAAAATGTTCTAAAAAATGCTAAAAAACTAAAAGCAATATCAAAGTACGGAGCCGGATTAGATAATGTAGACTTGAAAACCGCTGAAGAACTTGGGATAAAGGTAGACCGGGCAGCAGGCACAAACGCTGTTTCCGTTGCAGAGCTCGCTGTAGGGCTTTTTTTTACATTAGCAAGGAATATTTTATACTCTGCTAAAAGTGTCAAAAGCGGAGGTTGGGATAGGCAAAGAGGTGTTGAGTTAACCGGCAAAACAGTAGGAATTCTTGGACTTGGTAATATAGGCAGAGAAGTAGCCCGAATGGCTTCCGGTCTGGGTATGAATGTAATAGGTTATGATCCATATGTAAATAAGGAAGACGAAAGTGTTAAAAAATATTCAATAAAACTAGTTGATAAGGCTGATGTAATAAAAAATGCTGATTTTTTAACGCTTCATATGCCGTTAACCGATGAAACAAAGTATATCATTAATAGTGAGAGCCTCAATACAATGAAACCCGGAGCTTTTCTTGTAAATACGGCAAGAGGCGAGCTTGTAGACGAAGATGCTCTTTATGATGCGCTGGTATCAGGCAAGATAGCAGGGGCTGCAGAGGATGTTTTCTCTAAAGAACCTCCTGGAGAACACAAGCTGCTGGGATTGGACAATTTCATACTTTTATCTCATATTGGAGCATTCACTAAAGAGGCCAATGAAAAGATGGCTATAAAATCTGCTGAGAATTTGATAAGGATGTTAAGTGAGGCCTGATATTATATATTTTACGATTTGAAAGAGTTAATGAAGAATTTACAGAACGTAAGTTACATTAAGGTAACAGAAGCAGGTTTTTCATTTGTATAAGTATTTGAGAAACACTATACTAGAGCTTAACCAATGGTTAAATAAAGTATAAATAGTTATTATCTGGGAGAAATTGATATGGATTTATATATGGGAGTTGATATTGGAACATCAGGAGTAAGGGCGGCACTTTTCGACAAGAATGGTAAACAGCTTGGATTGCATCACGAAGAGTATCCTATGATATGTTCAGAACCTGGTATGGGCGAACTGGACCCTGAAAGAGTTTTCAATTCGACAATAAATGTAGTAAAGTTATGTATTGAAATATCGGGCGCTGATAGTAAAAATATTGCAGCTATAGGCTTCAGTACACAGTTATTCAGCATACTTGCCGTTGATTCTGAAGGCAAATGCCTGACAAATGTTATTACATGGGCAGATAAAAGATCTATAGCTCATGCTGACTTAATAAAAGATAAACATGATTATGTAAAGATGTATAACAGCACCGGCTGCAGGGCTCAGCACCCTATGTATCCTGTAAGCAAGGTGCTATGGCTGAAAGATACAATGCCCGAAATATTCGCAAAAACACATAAGCTTGTTTCTATAAAGGAATATGTGCTTTTTAAACTTTTTGGAAAATATGTAATTGATATTACCGACGCCTCAACAACAGGATATTTTAACATTCATGATTTCACATGGGATAAATATATAATAGATGATGTGCTTGGAATATCTCCGGATATTCTGGGTGAAGCCGTGGACTGTACTTTTGTACTGAAAAACATGAAAAAGGAATATGCTGAAAAGATGGGTATAAGTCCTGAAACTCCTGTTGTAATAGGGTCTGGAGATGGAATGCTTGCAAATGTTGGATGCGGAGTTTTTGACAATACATCAATGTCATCTACAATAGGTACAAGCGGAGCTCTTCGTATAGCCACAGAAAAACCTATATTGGACCCTTTACAAAGAACATGGTGTTACTGCTTTACCAGAGATACATGGGTAGCCGGCGGCGCTATTAATAATGGCGGAATTGTATTAAAATGGCTTAGAGACCAGCATAGGGCAGCTTATGAAGCGGAAGCAAGAGAAGCTGATATGGATGATGTATATCAGTTGTTTGATTCTTATGCTATGGAAATTAATCCAGGAAGTGATGGCCTTATTTTCCTGCCATTCCTTACAGGAGAGAGATCGCCTAACTGGAATGCATCAACAAAGGGTACTATTCATGGAATGCAGCTCATACATAATAAGAAGCATTTAGTAAGGGCTGCTATGGAAGCTGTAATGTACAGGATGTTTTCTGTATATGAAATTCTAACAGCATTCAGTGATAATGTTAAACTGGTGCTTGCAAACGGTGGGTACGCAAATTCAGATATATGGCTGCAAATTCAGGCGGATGTATTTAACAGGGAAATAGCAGTAGCAGGCATTGGAGAAGCCTCTGCTTTTGGAGCATCATATGTAGCTATGGCAGCAACAGGTGCTATAAGTTCTCTAAGACAGCCATTACCTGCTATGCAGCCGAAGAAAGCAATTAAGCCTATAAGAGAAAATAGCGAAATATATAAAAATGCCTATAAAAATTTTAAGGATTTGTATGGCAGGATTTATACGAAATAGTATAATAGAAATAATATAAAGTATGAGGAGGCATATAGTTTGAAAGAAATGGAACTTAAAATGAACGAAATATTAAATAAGATCGGAGATTATGGAATAGTCCCTGTCGTAAAGATTGATGATGCTAAAGATGCAGTTCCTCTAGGAAAGGCACTTGTTGATGGTGGGTTGCCTGTTGCCGAGATAACCTTTCGCACAACTGCTGCAGAAGAAGCAATAAAGAATATAAGCCGGGAATTACCAGAACTTTTAGTTGGAGCAGGAACTGTTCTAAGCGTTGAACAGGTAAAGAAGGCTGTTAATGCCGGTGCAAAATTCATTGTCAGCCCTGGTTTCAATCCGGATGTAGTTAAATACTGCGTTGACAATAACATACCAATAACCCCTGGATGCAGTAATCCTACAGACATTGAAATGGCTTTAAGCTTTGGGTTGGAAGTAGTTAAATTCTTCCCTGCAGAATCTTTTGGGGGAATTAGTACATTAAAGGCCATAAGTGCGCCATACGGCATGGTTAAGTTTATACCTACAGGAGGAATCAATGCCGCCAATATTAATGATTACCTTTCATTTGGAAAAGTTCTGGCGTGCGGTGGGAGCTGGATGGTAAAAGACGAACTGATAAAGAAAGGAAACTTCCAGGAAATTACAAGATTAACCCGCGAAGCTGTAAATACCATGCTGGGCTTTGAAATTGCTCATATAGGCATTAATTCAGCTGATGCAGCAAGCTATAATGACGCATCGGAAAAACTGGCGGCAGCATTTAATTTCCCCAGGAAAGAAGGAGAAGTATCAAGTTTTATCGGGACTGCTTTCGAAGTTATGAAAAGTATAGGAAGAGGTAAAAACGGGCATATTGCTATAAAAACAAACAGCGTGTCCAGAGCTATGGCATATCTTACACGCAATGGTGTGGCGGTTGACATGGATTCAGTGAAAAATTCCCCGGCAGGTCAGCCGGTATTTGTATACCTTGCGGATGAAGTAGGAGGATTTGCAATACATCTTACTCAGAAGTGAGCAAACGGGGAGCAAGTGAGAACGGGATTCTTGCATGCAAGAAAATAAGTATGGTTCTTTCATGCCAGCAAATGAGTATGGTTCTTGCATGTCTAAGGTAAATAGGGACAGCTTAAAGGCTCAACGGGCAGATATTTACTGCTTGTTAAGCCTTTATTTCGTATCATAGGAAGAAAATGAGTGCCTGTTTAAAATGAAAACTACCCTAAAAACAAAAACTATGTTAAAATAATATTAGAGTAAAAAAATTTTAGCTTACTGCTACGCCAATTTGGAAAGCGATGTCTTCCAGGATAATTTTTGACAGCATCAGTAAGATGTCGCAGGGGAAATGTCTCTATAGAAGGCCTTGCGACCCTACCCTCAGATGTATTCCTTACGGGTTAGCAAAAATTACCCTCCAGAAATGTGCTTCCCATTGGCAACAGAAAAAAGTAGTATTACTCTAATATTAAAATTTATTTTAATCGGGTGAGAACTGTGGGCTATAACTATATCGATGGCAATATGTATGAGGGTGTTCATATAGTAAGAATAGAGGATAACAAAAATAATCTGCCTTTTTTTATCATAAAGATGGGTGTATGCAATCAGACCAAGCATATGCATGAATTTGTCCAGATTGTATATATGTGTAAAGGGAAATTGAAGCATGTAATAAATAATAATACTTTCGATGTTTATAAAGGTGACATATTTATTATTCCACCTTATGTACCTCACTATTTTATTGCTCCATATGATGATAAATTTGAACTCATTGAGTTTGAATTTATACCAGAATTCATTAATGAGAAATTCTCAGTTCTTCAACCAGGTGCAAATTCAAACAACTCAAAAGTAATAGACAGTGCTTTTATGGATTTTGCGTACCTTGAACCGTTTTTAGTGTCGGAGCATGAAGTAAAACCCAGGCTGAATCTTACCGGAAGCGTACAAATTGAGGTGGAGAAAATACTAAATGAAGTAATACTGGAATATGAGCACAGAGATATTGACTTTGAGCTTATAATAAAAGCATTGCTTTTAAAATTATTAATTATTGTCGGGCGTGAGTATAAGAAGTCAACCTCTGGTACTGAGTTTGATGATATCCTGGCAAGGCATAGAGATGCTCTTTATGAAGCCTTGGAATATATTAATAAAAATTTTACAAAAGAAATAACCATTGATGAGGCTGCAAAAGTAGCTATGTTGTCTCAGTCCTATTTCAGATACCTTTTCAAACAAATGACACAGAAAACATTTACTGAATATATTAATGGATTGAGAATTGCAAAAGCTGCTGAGCTGCTTAAAAACAATTATGAAATGAAAGTGGTTGATATTTGCTTTGAAGTTGGGTTTAATAGTGTAAACCACTTTAATCGGATTTTCAGAGCAGAAACAGGTTTTACACCAATGCAGGTAAGAAAAGGGAAAATGAACACTGGGCAGTGATATTGCTATGTTGCCAATGGAAAGCGCAGTTCTGAATGGTAATTTTTGCTTACCTGTGCTGCAGGAATGGAGCTTAATATAAAGTAATCATATCAGTTCAACCTATAATGGTTAAAATAGTTATTTCAAATTATGAAAGGGGATATTTCTATGAAAAAGCCAATTATTATAGCTCATAGGGGGGCTTCTGCCTATGCACCGGAAAACACTTTGTCATCATTTCAAAAGGCACTGGAAATGAAAGCTGGAGGTATCGAAATCGATGTCCACTTAACAAAGGATGGATACCCGGTTGTGGTTCACGATGAAAAGCTGGGTCGCACATGTAATGGAACGGGTTTTATTAAAGAAAAAACACTTGAGGAACTTAAGGAACTTGATTTTGGCAGCTGGTTTTCTCCTGAATTTGCAAATGAAAAAATACCTACTCTCAAAGAAACAATGGATCTTATTGCAGATAAAAATATACTTTTCAATATTGAGATAAAAAATGGCCCTATATTTTATCCAGGAATCGAAAAGGTTGTTGTAGACATGGTTAGGATGTATAATATGTCTGAAAATGTAATTGTATCTTCATTTAATCATTACAGCTTGGCAGAAGTGAAAAACATTGCACCGGAAATTAAAATAGGGCTATTATATTCAGCTGGCTTGTATAACCCGTGGGAATATGCAAAGATGGTGGGAGCTGAAGCAATACATCCTTTCTACATGAGCATACACCCTGAAGCAGTAAAAATGTGCAATGATAATGGTATATTGGTTAACCCCTATACCATAAATAATCCTGAGCATATGCAACTTGCCTTACTTGCAGGTGTTGATGGAATTATTACAAATTATCCGGATATAGCTTTAAACATAGTTGAAGGGGTTGGGTGATTTTATGAAGCTGGACTATAGGAAAACCTTTGTAATAGGACTTGGCTTTTTTACTGTTAGTATTATTTGGTCTATATACAATGTAGCAGTACCACGCTATTTGGATAACCTTGGACTATCAGGTATTATGGTTGGTACAGTTATGACAATTGACAATTTATTTGCACTTATATTTCTTCCTGCATTCGGTACATTAAGTGATAGGACAAATACCAGGTATGGGCGTCGTATGCCTTACCTTCTTGTAGGGATACCTTTATCTGCAATTGCATTTTTTCTTATACCATTTTCCAGAGAAAGCCTTCCATTTTTGATGACGACGGTAATACTCCTGAATTTTTTTATGAGCATATATAGGGCGCCAACAGTTGCCTTAATGCCGGATTTCACTCCTCAGCCTTTGAGAAGCAAGGCAAACGGCATTATCAATTTTATGGGTGGATTAGGGGCATCTGTGGCATTTTTAATGGGTGGTGCCCTGTTTAAACTGAAAGAGTATTACCCTTATGTGGTTGGATCTTCCATACTTATTCTTACTATCATACTAATGTATAATTTTATACAGGAACCAAAAGTAGTAGACGAGATTATGGAAAAAGATAAAGAAAAGGATACACATAAAGATACATATAATGATAAATATGAGGGCACAAATGAATATGATACTTTTAATAGTAGGGAACAGGGAAATGCACTTCTGGATCAAAAAGAAGCAAAGAAAGAAAGCGGAGAACGCCTAAGCTTGGTATTCCTATTGCTGGCCATATTTTTCTGGTTCAGCAGTTTCAATGTAGTTGAAACGTTTTTTTCTACATATGGAGAGAAGATATTAAATGTTGATAAAAGTGTTTCATCCTATCTTTTACTCACAGTATCTGCATTGTTCCTTGTCTTTTCAATACCAGCAGGATTAATTGCGGGTAAGCTGGGGCGCAAAAGAACGATTCTATACGGGCTTATTGTTATAATCATTACCTTTATCAGTTTAATATTTGTAAAAACCATAACTTTAATGTATGTCTTAATGGGAATAGGAGGAATCAGCTGGGCATTAATTAATATAAATTCATATCCTATGGTTGTTGAAATGACATCAAACAAAGGAATAGGAAAATATACTGGATATTATTACTTTTTCTCTATGCTGGCGTCAATTGTAAGCCCGATCTTATTTGGCGGTATTAAGGATATACTGGGAGATGGATTTTTGTTTATATATAGTACTATCGGCATGATAATAGCATTCTTTTTCATGATGCTTGTGAAACATGGAGAAGCTAAAGTTGTTGTAAAATCGGCATTTGAAAATCTTGAACATATGGAGTAGAATAAGAATGGAATAATAAAGAGATAGACGGGCAAGCTGGGATATTTCCTTGTGAAATAAAATATTCTTAGGAGTGATTTTAATGGATTTAATAAAAAGTGCTTCTGAAATAATAAGTGCTTCTAATAATATCGTGGCTTTCACAGGAGCAGGTGTTTCTACTGAAAGTAATATACCGGACTTCAGATCTGCAGGTGGGCTATATAACAGCAAAAATAAATTTAACTATCCGCCTGAGTATTTACTAAGTCATACGTTTTTTGAAGAAGAACCGGATAATTTTTTTAATTACTATAGAAACAATCTGATATATAGGGATGCAAAACCTAACAACTGTCATATAGCTTTGGCAAAGCTTGAAGAAGCAGGTAAGCTTAAAGCAGTTATAACTCAAAACATAGATGGTCTTCATCAAACCGCCGGCTCAAAGAAAGTACTTGAATTACATGGTTCTGTAGATAGAAATTACTGTGCAAGGTGCGGTAAAAAATATGATCTGGATTTCATAATGGACTTAACTCTGTCAATACCAAGATGTAAAATTTGTGGTGGTATTGTAAGACCTGATGTTGTTTTATATGAAGAATCTCTTAATGAAAGAGTGCTGGATAATTCATTATCATTTATTGCAGCAGCAGATACAATGATTGTTATGGGTACGAGTCTTGTTGTTTATCCTGCTGCCGGTCTCCTAAATTATTATAAAGGAGATAAGCTTATTTTAATAAATAAAACATCAACCCAATACGATTATAGAGCGAAAATAGTCATAAACGACAGTGCAGGCAGTGTCATGAAAAAGATCCTGGAGAATATAAGATTATAAGCATGGATAATTAGTAGACATAAGTGCTCATATGCATGTGGGTGCATATTTTCTTCACTTAAATTATATACACCCTATGAATGTTTTCGCGTAGTAGTTTTGGGAAAATAAATTACACGTGCAGCTGAAATGAATTTAAGTCCATAAAAACTTTTTCATAAAAAAGTTTTATTCCTGCAAGGGCGAATTCATTTAGCATGCAGCAGGAATGGAGCTTAAAGTGTTAAGTTGGGAAGAATTGATTATAGAATGCTCAAATTGTATGAAATGCGAGCTTGGCAAACATAGAACTAATATTGTTGTGGGGAGAGGAAGTAGAAATGCACCTTTGATGTTGATTGGGGAAGGCCCTGGACAGCAGGAGGATAAACAGGGCCTTCCTTTTGTGGGGGCTGCGGGTAAACTTCTTGATCTACTGCTGGATGCCCAGGAAATAACTGAGGATAAATATTATATTTGCAACATAGTAAAATGCCGTCCACCAAATAACCGAGTTCCTTTTGATGAAGAAGCATTCCAATGCTTGCCTTATTTACGCAATCAGGTAAAGCTTGTAAAGCCTAGAATTATTGTTTGCCTTGGTAACACTGCTATGAAATATATAATTGATAAAAATGAAAAGATTACTCAAATCAGAGGCTATTGGATAGAAAGAAAGGGGTTTTGGCTTATGCCAACTTTCCATCCTGCTGCTTTACTAAGAGATGAGTCGAAAAAAGCATTAATGTGGCAGGATTTTAAGAAGGTTAAACAAAAGCTTAATGAGATATATTAATGTTTTTCAACATATTAGAAAGCAAGTAAAAAGGAACATGAGGTATATTTAAAGAGTTTATTAAAGGATCGTTGATATAAATTGTTCTATTTTAGCAAAATAAAAAACCGGATAGTTGCTAATAATATTATCAAATGATATATTAAATAAGCCGCTTGTGAGTGAGCAACATCAATAAGCAGCTAATTTAAACGGCTTATTTGAGAAACCTACTCAGGCAACTGGTTTTTAACAGAAAGGCTAGGTAAGTGGGAAGAG
>OFEK01000584.1_pt1 | contig 35738 bp, 26 predicted proteins | sample 1521131 | NCBI WGS metagenome assembly OFEK01 (sample SAMN05720209, study PRJEB24109) | activated sludge metagenome | isolation source: Anaerobic digester | place: China | collected 2015-12-16
CACGGAGATCGTTCAACCGCTCGGCCATGTAGGCCACCCGGGCAATCTCCACCAGGGCAATGCTGTCGACGGAGTGGATCAGCCCGAAGTTCTCCAATTCTTCACGGAAGAGCGGTAGGTCCCGGTCCGTCACCTCCTGGAAGGCGACGATATCCGGTGAGTGCTGGCAGACTGCTTCGACCTTCTTCTCCACGCTCTTCATGCCGGAGCGGAAGAGATCTACGTTCCATGAAATGAGCCGCATAGTCCTGGTACATTGCGCGTTGGCCCTGCATGCTCATTAACACATCGAGTTGAGAGCGGCAGCGCGGTACCGGCGCTACCATGGACGGCGCTCGATCCCGCGGGCCGGCACACGCCCGGGGGATGCCCCCCGGCAGGCTGCCGGGAAGCGCCCGTAGAAAAAACGGACAGGGATCTTCGGGGCGGCACCGGACCCGGCGGGTGGACCCGCGCCGGACCCCGGCCCGGGGGTGAACGCCCCCTCACCGTCGGCCCTATAGAATAGAGCCTTCCGGGCTTGTCTCTTCTTCGGGCGTCATCGTCGGTTCAGGGGTTTCAGAGACGTTCAGGTACATCCCCGCGCCCCAGTCAGGCTGCGCCTCGTTATCGGTGAGCGCGATGACCTCCGTCCTCCCGGTTCCCGGGTCGGCGTCGCTGTCGGTCTCGGCGGCGCCGGTATGCATGAGGGTGAAGTTGTAGCTGGCGGGGAGGACGAACTCAACGACACACTCGCCTGCCGTGAGGTTTCCGAAGGTGTAGATGCCTTGCGCTCCGGTAACCGTCTCGTTGAGCAGGCCCCCGGCGGTGTCGAGGAGCCGCACCGTCACCTCCGGCACGCCTTCTGTTTGAGTTGGTTTCGATCCCGGGAGAATATCTGCCGTACGTGCAGCATTGGAGGTGTCCCGCTGCGGGGTGGAGTTCGGAAGACTCTGTGCCCGCCTGCAGAACAGATGCCCGTACCCGCGTTATGCAGGGTGGAGATCCGGACACTACCGTTCTTCTGACGGGGTGCACGGACCGGCCAGGAGAGGCAACAGCGGGCCATACACGTAACTGCCGGATTGATTGGGAGAATACTGCGAGAATAGGTATCTATTGCAGCATGAATCGTGAAAGATTCTGTGTGCTGGGAGATGCATAAATACTGTTGATGTCCTCATTGAGCAACATCGAGGTTGGTCTATATGAGGAGGATTGCCGACGGGGTGTTCTACGGTATGACTTCTGCAGAAAGGATGTTTTCCGGGTCAGGCCTGTGCGCAACAGTGCTGTTGGGGCTTCTGCTCCTGTCTCCTGCATCCGCTGGCGAGATCCGGATCACGAATGATTCTCTTGAACACATGGATGTGGGTATCTCTGGAGCGTTGGTTTCATACATCACCCGGGCACCTGAGGAAGAACTCCTCCAGATCTTCAACCTGACAGACAACCGGACATCGACCATCCGGAGTTACTCGATACCACCTTCAGGCGGCCGGACTGCTGAATCGTTATGCATATCAGGCGACCGTATTGCGTGGGTCCTGTATGGCAATAACACGGGATCCATCTGCCTTTACAACATCACCACTCGGCGGGAGACTCTGGTCGCCTCGACCGCGCAGCACCCTGATAACCTGCAGCTGGACGGGGATTGGCTAATCTGGAACGAGTGTCAGAACCGGATGTACTGGATTTACGACCCTGTCCACGGGGCCGTGGAGGTCTTTGACATGGTGTGCTCCCTGTATGGGTGTAACCTTACAACGCAGACGAACGTGCTGGTTACCAACATGACCGGGTTTGATGGGGAAGCTGATCTCGATCGGGGGCGCGTGGTGTTCCGTGCCCGTCCGAACAGTTCGCATGATCTTTACCTGCACAACCTTGCCTCCGGAGGGTTGATGCAGATCACCAACGACTCCGCAGACCAGTACTGCCCTGCAATCTCCGGAGATTACCTGGTCTGGGAGGAGAATCCATCAACGGGAAGAGCAGTCTTCCTGTACCACATCCCGAACGGGGAACTCTCCCCTGTCACCGACAACGTCACCGACTCCGATATCGAGGGAGACCTCGTTGTCTGGCTCCGTCATCTCCCGGGAGATACAGCGCTCTACGCCTACTCCATCTCTACTGGTGGCATGATGAGGATTACCCCCCGGGGTGCCCACCTCACAGGGGAGTATGCTCTCTCTGATGACTATGTGGTCTGGCGTGACTGGAGATCCGGAGAAAACGGATCGATGAATCATCAGATCCGTGCTGCTCCCCTCCCTGCGAAGGGACTACCTCGCGGCCTTGCCGATGAGAACAACTCCACACGCAGCAATAGCATCCCGCATAAGTTTACCGCCGTCCCTGCCATGCGAACTCTCGCCGGCCAGCCCGTAGGGTCTGTGAAAGAGTTGTGAACGGGTTGTCGGGCTCCACTCCGGTTCCCGGAGCGGTCCATTGGGCCGGAAGGCCTGTGCCGCCGGGGTTCGCCTTCCCGAGTGCACCATGGGCTGCTTTCGCCGGCAGGTGAGGCAGATGCCTGCCCTCGGGCAGAAGAGAGCCGGTACATCCACGTGTTGCCGGACCGGACATGATACTCCGGCAGCACATCGAGAAGCGCGGGCGAGCGTTATTGGGGTTAACGGAACGGGAGAAAAATTGAGGGATTCGCACCCTCCTTCCCGGCCGGTCGGATGGCCGTTCCCGGTTTCTTGGACCGGCAGATCCCGGGTGTGGCTCTTCACAGTATCTCTCCCTCGCCCGGCGTTACCTCTTCGGTTGGTCTCTCAGTCGCCTCCTCTGTGGGCTCCTCCGTTATAACCTCCGTCGGTGTTTCGACCTCTTCTCCCGCGGATGCGTTGTCTGCCGCCGGTGCGACCACAATCTCCTCTCTGGCCGAGCATGAGGTTCCGCCCTCGAAGGTCACCCTGAGCGTAACGGTGTAGGTTCCCGGTTCGGCATACATGTGGGTTGCTTCCTGACCGCCGCCGGTCGCCTCATCGCCGAAGTCCCATGCCCAGTCGGTGAAGTTCACTTCTGCCGTGGGAGTCCCCGTGAAGGTCACGACATCCCCTGCCAGTGGTGCCGGGGGGTCCCACGTGAATCCCACAGGACACTCCGACGGTGAAACTGGTGCAAACGCACCGGTGTAGTGACTGGTATCCTTTGCCGTCGTCGTATTCCCGTCTGCATCCTCTGCCGTGACCGTGGCGTTATTTACGTAGACCCCGTCCGGCATCTCCGCCGTGTACTCAGCCGTACCTTCTACGGTATACGTCCAGGTCTCTCCCGGATCGAGTTCATTATCGCCGTCTGCATCGCCTGTGGAGGGTCCTGTGACGGGGCCGAGTTTGTCGTCCTCCACCTGGACGTTCACGAGCGGGGCCTTCCCGGGGTTCGTCACCTCGTAGGTCCACGTTACCGGGTCCCCGACTTCAATGAGCGGTCCCGGCGGTTCGTCTGCACCTTCACCGTTGGTATACTTCGCGATAATGATCTTGTCTGTGGTCTTCTGGCCCGCCATCACACGGGTGAACCCGGCGTCCCAGTCAAGCTGGCTCTCGTTCTCCGCGAGTGTAATGCTCCCCATCCTGCCGGTTGCCGGGTCGACGTCGCTGTCCGTTGCATCGTCGGTACCCTGGTTAGCCTGCGTATAGTTGTAACCTTTGCGTAGATTTACAAAGATGGAGTAGTTGCCCGCACTCAGGTTCGTAAACGAGTACCTGCCGTTCTCATCCGTGGTCAAATTCCAGATACCTCTGTTGGATTCGTCAAAGAGACAAAGAATGACGTACTGCAGTCCTGGTTCACCGTCGTCCTGGATACCGTTGCGGTTCGTGTCGTTCCAGACGAGGCCGCTGATGGTGCTGGTGCCGACCGCTCCCGCTTTCCCGGTCCAACCGGTCAGGCCGGCGTCCCAGTCAAGCTGGCTCTCGTTCTCCGCGAGGGTGATCGGCGGTGTCGTCCAGACGCTGGTTCCCGAGAGCGGATAGATGTCGCTGTCCCGCGCATCGTCGTCTCCTGCATCGAGCTCGGTTACATTCGCCCCTTCAGGGAGGGTGAACTGGACGAAGTAGGTCCCGTTTGTCAGGTTCTCGAAGAGGTACCTGCCGTCTGCGTCCGTGGTGGTGTTCGCCCGCTCAAACTCGAACTTGCTCACCATCCGGACCAGTTCTACGTGGACATCCGGCACGCCGGGTTCTCCTTCATCCTGGATGCCGTCCCCGTTTGTGTCGCTCCAGACGAAGTCGCCGATGCTGCTGGTGCCGGTCCGGTTGGTGAGGGGAATGTGCTCGACGACCCTCAGGGCCGGGATCATCCCGGCGTCCCAGTCAAGCTGGCTCTCGTTCTCCGCGAGGGTGATCGGCGGCGTCGTCCAGACGCTGGTTCCCGAGAGCGGATAGATGTCGCTGTCCCGCGCGTCATCTCCTCCTGCATCGTGTTGCGTCACGTTGACCCCTTCAGGGGGGGTGAACTGGACGAAGTAGGTCCCGTTTGTCAGGTTCTCGAAGAGGTACCTGCCGTCTGCGTCCGTGGTGGTGTTCGCCCGCTCAAACTCGAACTTGCTCACCATCCGGACCAGTTCTACGTGGACATCCGGCACGCCGGGTTCTCCTTCATCCTGGATGCCGTCCCCGTTTGTGTCGCTCCAGACGAAGTCGCCGATGCTGCTGGTGCCGGTCCGGTTGGTGAGGGGAATGTGCTCGACGACCCTGAGCGGCGGGATCACCCCGGCATCCCAGTCAAGCTGCCTCTCGTTCTCCCCGAGAGTGATGAGCTCGGTGAATCCTGTGAAATTTCCGGCTGTCTGCACGTCGCTGTCAACGGTGTCATCGGCGCCCTGGTTCTCCGCCGTGAATGTGTGCACGCCGGGAGGACCAAACTGCACCCGGTACTCGCCGGGAGGAAGGCCGGCAAATTCATAGGTGCCGTTCGTGAGGGCCATCTCATCGACTACTCCCCCGGGCATCATCCACAGGGCGACGCTCATGTTCGCATCCAGCAAGGCCGATTCCCCGGCATCCTGGATGCCGTTGTCATTCATGTCCTCCCACGCGGTACCGCCGATACTGCTGTTGCCGGTCAGGTTCATCCACGATGCCAGGGTGCTTCTGTTGCCCGCGAGGTTCGCCCCGGGGCGGGAGACCATGCCGGCATCCCAGGTGAGCTGGCTCTCTCCGGGCTTGAGGGTGAACAGGGGTGTCTGGCCGAGGACCTGGCCTGCGTCGCTGTCGATGGTGTCGTCGTTCCCGACATCGTTTCTCGTGTACATCATCCGGTCCGGCTCTTCAAACCGCACATAGTAAACGCCCGGTGCGAAGACGTTCGTGAACCTGTACCTGCCGTCTGCGCCGGTCGTGGTGACAGACATCCTAACCCAGCCCGTGGCGGGAGTTGGTGTCGGGCTCGCTGATGCCGGTTCCGGTGAGTGGCATCTGAGCATCACCCTCATGTTCGGGATGCCCCGCTCCCCGGGGTCCCGGAGACCGTTGCGATTGGTGTCGGACCAGATGATCCCCCCGATCTCGCCTTCGCCCGGTTCGACCACCCTGATCTCCCTGGCGACGACAGCAGTCTCGTCGCTGAATATGTAGCAGCGAACGCCACCACAGAATTCGGGGTAGTCGTCCTTCACGGTCATATTCACCGTGTAGTTCCCGGGTTTCGCGTAGGTGTGTTTGGGATACTCCAGCGTCGACTTCGGGGTCCCGTCGCCGAAGTCCCAGAGGTAGGTCCTGTTGCACGTGTAGATGTTCTTGTGGCAGGGGTCCTCGGTAACTTCCCGCGATACCTTGAACCGTAACTTCGGGCGGAACTCAACCGGGAACCCGGCTACCGGGTCTGTCGGGGGACTTGTGCTGAAACTCGCAGATACCTGCAGGGGGCTGTACCAATAGCCCCATCCGGTGGGAAGCGCCTCATCGATAGAGATCACCCGGGAAGCGGTTCCTGTCTTTCCCGCAGAATCCTTCACCTTCAGGGTGACCGTGTAGTTTCCGGCACTCCAGAAGGTCCTCGGGTTCTGTTCTCGTGAGGTCTTCCCGTCCCCGAAATTCCACTCGTAGGCATACGGCGGCGCCCCTCCCGTCACCGTACTGGAGAATGCCACACAACTGGCAGAATTGGGATTTGCCGGGCTCCAGGTGAACTGGACCACCAGCTGCGACTGCGGGCCCCGGATGACCTCTCCATGCTGGACCCCTCCGAAACAGGCGGTCCAGTATCCATCTGAACGGCCGATCCCCACCATAACGGCGCTTTTGTTCAGCATGTTCTCGTTGTGTTTCGGGCTGTTCTTCCAGAGTTCAAATGTGGCTCTGGCATCCGGACTCTGGGCGACGTTCTCCCAGAGATATGTATTCGGGTACCCGGTTTTTAGAATTCTTGCAGCCCAGTCGGGAGCATGGCCCATCTTGTCCTGCCTATCCATCTCCTGGCTCCAGGACGATGCAGCTGCCGTCAGCTCCTTTGAGAGTACCAGGGGTTTCACCCCCTTTTCAGTCCTGTATGTGTTGATCAGGTTGAAGAGCTTCCACTCCTCGTCATCGATCTCTTCTCCTGCTGCAAGCACGGGCATGGTCAGCACGACTGCCGCCAGGCACACACATATTATGACGGATATGAACCTCATTCTCTTTCCTCCTGTGGGCGTCATCACTCCACTCCTGTTTTCTCCTCCAGTAACCCGGCATCCTGCCCCCCTTTCGCGTTTCATGTGGCTGATTCCCCCTGCCGGAGCCTGTTCTTTCACTGCCCTGTGCCAGAGTGCCTGCGAGAGGGACCGTGCCGGCGGGTTTTCTTCTGCGTCGGATCTCCTGTCCTTCTCCATCAGGCATCTCTCCGAAGTCCCCCATGGAGCGGCCGCTCCTTGCTCGCCGGGCGCATAGGTCCTGTACAGGGTTCTTTACGGCATCGAGTCCTCGTCCGGGGTCTCCTCCCCGGTGGGTTTCTCAGTCGTCGTCATCGTCGGTGTTCCGGTCTCTCCTGTCACCGATCTGTTCTCTGCTTCCGGATACGCTCCATGCCCTGCTGCGGGGCTCCCCGGTTTCAGATGGAGGTCCACGTTTGGCCAGCCGGATACGAACTGCGGGTCCACCGTCAGGTCGCCCTCACCCTGGCCGGTCAGCCGTGCCCAGGTGCCATCCTGGATCTCTTTACGGGTGATATCGCAGGTGTCGTAGTCCCGGTCGGGGTTGCAGAGGAACTGGGCGAAGATCTCACCATCTACCCGGCTGTAGTAGACGTTGTCCCGTTCTTCGAGCAGGTCCACCCCGGGGCCGAGGTAGATTCCGGTATGCCCTCCCTCCCCACTGGGGCGGCTGTTGAACGCGAATATGTTGTTTGTGAGGCGCAGCCTGACGGGAGTTCCGTTCTGTGCCTCGGTGTAGCCCACGGTCAGCGCATAGCCCCTCGTGCCGAACTCGGGATCATACCCGTTGTAGGCGACGGAGTTGTTCAGGATCTCCATGGTGCAGGGGTAATCGCCCCCCGCAATCGGTCCTTCTCCCTGGCCCCAGACGACGTTATTCTCGATCAACCCGCCGGCCCAGAGTTTGATCCCGCTGTAGTGGTTCCGGTAGACCTCGTTGTTGCGGACCGTGATGTTTGAGACGTTTCCTTCCGTGTCCCGGGAGTTCAGGTCGATGCCGTCACCCCCGTTGTCGTGGATCCTGCAGTCCTCAACGAGGATATCCTGCCCCCGTTCCACCGCGATCCCGTCCGCCCCGTAGCTCTCCTCGAGCCCGGAGCCGGAGACCTCGAGCCCGCGGAAGACGATCCGCTCGCATGGGCCGGGGGTGCCGTCCACAGCCGTGTAGAGGACGTCCCGGATGGTGCAGTTCTCGATCGTCACGTCGGTCACCGGGCCGAACGCCGGGTCCTCGCCCGACGAGCCCACGGTCATGCGGATGCCGGCATCCCCGCCGGTCATACTCATGTTTGCGAGGTGGACGTGGTGGTTGCCTCCATAGAGCGTGATGCCCCAGGCGGAGTAGTTATCCAGGCTCATATTCCGCACCACGATATACGATGCCCCCTCCTGGAGACCGATCCCCCCGTGGATGCCGACCTTCTCGCCCGGTGCTCCCGTTAGGGTGATCGATCTTCCCTCCTCACCCGATAAGACCATCTCGACGTCTCCAGTGTAGTTTCCCTCGTGCACGAGGATCGTATCCCCGGGCCCGGCCGTATCCACCGCATGCTGGATCGTGCCCCAGGGCTGATCCTCGCCGCCCGAACCCGTGTTGTTGCCGTCCACCGAGACATGGTAGACGGCTCCCTGCATAGCGGATCCCGAAGCGTTCGCGGCCCCGGCCGTGGGAGCCGGGGTGAGGTCCCCGGCGACGTTGCCGTTTGCACCCGGGATATAGGTTACTGCAGCTCCGGTGTTGCTCTGGTTATCCCCGGATGTCTCGTTCCCCGTACCCGCAGGAACGTTCTGGGCCACTGCGGATGCACCGAGTAGCGCCGCTATCAGACACGCGCAGAAAATGATGAATATGATTCTCATCATCCCCCCTCTCGCATCTACCATCTTTCTGTTGTTGCTCTCCTCTTCTCTCATTGCCATCTGCCCTCTCTCTTCTTGTCGGGACGGTGGCCGTTTTATGGCCGGCCTCGCCTTCCCTTCCGTTGCCGCTTCATTCTCCGGGATGAGCATCTCCCCCGGCGGTCCTACAGGATGCTGCCTCCCCCCGTCTCCCCTTCAGGTGTTGTCTCCACTTCCGGTGTCACCTCTACTTCCGGTGTCACCTCTACTTCAGGTGTTGTCTCCACTTCCGGCGTCTGAGTCACCTCTATGGCCGGCGGCACGAGTCCCGCGTCCCAGGCAAGTTGCTCCTCGCCCGGCCCGATCTCGAACTGCTTCGTTGTCCCGCTCCCGGGATCGACGGTGCTGTCCTGGCCGGCGGGGCTGAAGGTGTAGCCCTCCGGCAGCGTGAAGCTCACGGAGTAGGTTCCCATGACGACATCGGTGAACCGGTAGGCGCCGTCGCCGTCTGTCGTCGCCGTCCTGGCTGTCGTACCATCCGCGCCGATGAGGGCCACCGCAACGCCCGACACCCCGGTCTCGCCGGCATCCCGGGCGCCGTCAGCGTTCGTGTCGTTCCAGGCAAACCCGCCGATGGTGTTGTACCTGGCTCCGGGTGAGAATTTCGTCAGCCCCGCATCCTGCGTGAGGTCGTCGCCCACGAGCGTGAAGGGTCCGGTTCGGCCGGTCTTGAACCCGACGTCGCTGTCCCGCGTATCGTCGCCGGCGTTCATCAAGACGAAGAAGAGCCCATCGGGCGCCACGACCTCAACGATGTAGGTTGTGCCGACGATGCCCTTGAGGGCGTAGCGGCCGTCTGCCCCCGTCGTTGTCTCGACGACGGTTTCGGCCGCGCCCGGGACCGGGTAACCGTTCTCGTTCAGGAGCCGGACGGTGACCCCGGGCACGCCGGGTTCACCCTCGTCCTGGAGAGCGTTGCCGTTCGTGTCGTTCCAGACGAAGTCGCCGATGGTGGCGGTTTGTGCCGCCGTCAGGTTCGCCCCGGCGTCCCAGGTGAGTTGCGTGTCATTATCAGCGAGCGTGATGGTCGCCGTCCTGCCGGTTGCCGGGTCGGCGTCGCTGTCCCGTGCGTCGTCGGTCCCCCGGTCGGCCGGCGTGAAGTTGTAGCCTTCCGGCAGCCCAAAGATCAGGTAATAATCGCCCGCGGGGAGGGCGCTGAAGAGGTAGGCCCCATCCGCATCCGTCGTCGTGGAGTTGACGAGGGTCTCGTTTGCATGGTAGAGCTCGACGGCGGCGCCGGCGATGCCTCCCTCAACCCTGTCCTGGATGCCGTTGCCGTTCGTGTCGTTCCAGACGAGGTCGCCGATGGTGCTGTTTGCGGTTGCGGTCACCACTGTCGGAGGCCGGTTGAGCCCGATGTTCAGTGTGATCCGGGTATCGTTCTTCACGATGTTGATCGGGCCCGCAGTGCCGGTCTCGGGATCGAACTCGCTCCCCTCTCCGGGGATGGTGAAGGCGTAGCCTTCCGGCGGATCGAACACGAGATAGTACTCTCCAATAGTGAGGTTCGTGAAGGTATAGGTGCCGTTCTCATCGGTTGTGGTTTCGTTGACGGCGGTCAGATTGCCTGCATCCGCCAGGGCCGCGAATGATATTCTGTCGGTTCTGTCATCGTCGCGCAAGGTTATTCCGCTGGTTTCACGTCCGGAAGCGCTGGAACGCGTACCTGCTTCGGGGGTGCTTTCTCCCGGCGTCGGTCCGGCAAGAAGCGTCACTCCGACCCCCGGAACGCCGGACTCGCCCCCGTCCTGGATGCCGTTGCCGTTCTGGTCGTTGAACGTGACGCCGACGATGGAACCCTGCCCCTGGGGAGGGGGACTTATCGTCGTCTGCGGTAAAAAGATCAATCCGGCATCCCAATTGAGCTGCTTCTGGTTATCCTGCAGCGTAATCTTATCCGTTCTCCCGATCATGCTTGCATCGCTGTCTACGTCGTCTTTTGTGTTGGCATCGACATTCTGTTTCGTGAATTTCGCTTCTCTCTGCGCTGCCTTGTGCCCGAAAACCACGTAGTAGTCTCCCGCCGTCAGATCGGTGAACAGGTACTTCCCGTTTGCATCGGTGGCTGTCGTGTAGATATGCATGAATTGATCGTCCATCAAGTTCACCGAAACGCCCGGAACCCCTTTCTCGCCTCCATCCTGAATCCCGTTCTCATTTTCGTCTTCCCAGACCAGGTCCCCGATCTGGCCCGTGCCCTGCATCGCATGGTTATAAAAGCCGGCGTCCCAGTTGAGCTGTACCAGTGCTCCCTCTTTGATGACGATGATGCCGGTTCGGCCTGATATTCCGGGATCGCTGTCCAGATCATCGTCATTTTGGACGTTATCCATCGGGCTGTGGATCCAGTTCCCCTGAGGGGGGTCAAACCTGACCCTGTACTTCCCTTCTACGAGGTTGTCGAATACGTATTTTCCATCCTCTTTTGTGGTGATCCGCCTGGGCTGTCCGTTCTCACCGTTGATCGGGTTGTCATTCTCATCGAGCAACGCCACGGATACGCCGGCAAGGCCTTTCTCACCTGAATCCTGCTTTCCATTCTGGTTTCTGTCGTTCCATACAAAATCCCCTATCGAACCCTTGCCCTCTGGCTGCGGGGGTGCTTCCACTGTTACTTTTTTCACGATCTCGCAGGTTACACCGTTACTGAGCGTCACCCGGAGTTTAACGTCATAGGTTCTGGCCGCCGCAAATGTGTGCGTCGGTTTCTGGCCGAGGTCCTGCCACCCTTTTCCATCCCCGAAGTCCCACTCCCACGTAGTCGGTGCCACGCCGGCAGGGCAACCGGTTGTTTGGACGCTCCCCTGGAAATGATAGACTTTCAACGACAACGGATCGGGATTTTGCACTCCGGCAGGAGGAGCTCGATTTGTGGTAGAGAAGGTGAAATCCGCTGTGCAGGCACACCCGCCTCCTGCGGTTGAACTCGTATAGTGGCTGAGATCGGTTGCCGTCACCGGCTTTGCGGTCTGATCGTCTGCCGTGACCGTGACGGTGTTCTTATAGGAACCGCCCGGCATGCCGCTCGTGTCCTTTGCCGTGTCGTCTTTCGTGTAGACCCATGTCTCGCCGGGGTCGAGTTTGCCGTCACCGTTGGCGTCGCCCGCGGGCGGTCCTGCGATCGGGCCGGCCTTATCGTCCGTCACCTTGACGTTGGCGAGCGGGCTCGATCCGGGATTCGTCACCTCGTAGGTCCACGTCACCTTATCGCCGACCTTGATCGTCGGCCCCGGGGGGTTCTTGGCAGCCTGGCCGTTGGTCTTTTTGACGACGGCGATCTGGCCCGTTCCCCTGACCAGCCCGGCATCCCACTGGAGCTGCTTCTCCCCTGCCTTGAGGGTGATCTTTGCGGTCCTGCCGGTCGCCGGGTCGGCGTCGCTGTCTTTCGCGTCGTCGCCGGCATCTTTCCTGGTGAACGTGTAATCCTTCGGAAGACCGAACTCGACGATGTAATCCCCTGCCACGAGGTTATCGAAGAGGTACTTGCCGTTTCCATCGGTCTTTACCTCCCGCGGTTTTCCGGCGGCATCGTCGATCGGTTTGCCGGTTCCATCCAGGAGTTTAACCGTGACGTCTTTCAGGCCCGCCTCGTCCCCATCCTGGAGGCCGTTTCCGTTCTTGTCCTCCCAGACGAAGTCGCCGATCTGCCCGGTCCCCGGTGCCGCTCCCCTGACCATCCCGGCATCCCACTGGAGCTGCTTCTCCCCTGCTTTGAGGGTGATCTTTGCGGTCCTGCCGGTCGCCGGGTCGGCGTCGCTGTCTTTTGCGTCATCGCCGGCATCTTTCCTGGTGAACGTGTAGTCTTTCGGGAGGCTGAACTCGATGTAATACTCGCCGGGCTGCAGACCGCTGAAGAGGTACGTGCCCCGGGAATCGGTTTTTGTCTGCTTTACCACAGTCTTGCCGTCGGATCCGAGCAGTTCCACACCGACGCCCTTGATGCCGTTCTCACCCTTATCCTGGATGCCGTTCTTGTTCGTATCGTTCCAGACGAGATCGCCGATACTGCCGGTCTGCGGTTTTTGGGTTACCGGCGGCTTCGGCGTGGGAGGCGGACACTGCCCGGGACAGACATTCGGCGGTTTCGGAGGCTTCGCTGGCGGTTTTATCACTGTCTTCGGCTTCGTGGCCAGTTTTACGACCCAGGCATCGGTATCGGGCGTGCCACCCTTCTTTGTGCTGTTGAAGGTCCCGGCAAAGACGTACTCGGACGCTGTCGTCTGGATGACCGACGCCGCCCGGTCGCCCGGGTTCCTGCCCCCGATCGTCAGGTCGCCCTCGACGGCCCCCTCGCCGTCGAGCTTCACGATCCAGGCGTCGTTATCGAGCGGAGACTCTCCGGTCCTGCCGGCAAAGAGGTATCCGCCGTCGCGAGTGGCGATGATCGATTCGGCCGACTCGTTCTCATCCGCGTTCCCGTAGGTCCAGTTCCAGGCGACCTTCCCGTCCGGTCTCATCCTGACGACCAGGGCATCGTCGTCTGTCCTTCCGGAAGCAGTCCTGCTCATGTAACTCCCTGCAAAGACAAAACCTCCGTCCGGCGCAAGGACGATCGACCGGGCAGTATCGTTCTCCGCGCCGCCGAAGGTCACGTTCCAGGTCTCGTTCCCGGACGAGTCGATCTTCTGGACGAACGCATCGGCCGCAAACGCTCCAAACGACTCCGTACTCCCCGCAATACCGATATCACCGGACGGTGCCGCGACGACCGCGTATGCCGTATCGTTCAGCCCCGGTTCTCCGAAGGTACGGCTCCACTCCTCCGACCCGGAACGGTTGAGCTTGATCACCAGCGCATCGGTGTCCGGTGCTCCCCAGGGCGCCGTTGCACCGACGACGATGTAGCCCCCGTCCGCCGCCTCAGCGACCGCGTATGCCGTGGCGTTGTCATCGGGCCCGCCGAACGTCTCATTCCAGATGAGATCACCCGTTGGGCTGAATTTCACGACCAGGACGTCGGTATCTCTCTGGTTTTCCCCGGTCACGGAGGTGAGCGTCCCCGCAAAGAGGTAGTTCCCGTCTGATGTGTTGATCACCGAGCGGGCCGTATCTTTGCCGGGGCCACCGTGGGTCCTGTTCCATCGTTCGGCGCCTAATCCGGAGAGATCGACCACCCAGGCGTCGGTCTCTCCAGCGCCAAACGATCCCGTCTCACCGGCGAAGATGTATCCCCTGTCCCCCGGGATCTGGACGATCGAGTATGCGGAATCGTTCGCGCCAGGTTTGCCGTAGGTCTTGTTCCACACCACGGAGAAGTCTACAACTGCGGCGCTGGCGACGGTTGCCAGTGCGCAGGCTAACAGTAAAAAGACCAGAATGCTTTCTTTTCTCATCTCCTCAACACCTCGCAGAGGTCTGTCCCCGCAGGCAGGTGCTTCGGAGCGATGATGTTCATGAGCGGTCGAGTCCCGCCGTGTGAATGGAAGAGATGGCTGTGGTGGGCGTGCGGCACCTTTCAGAACGATTACGGGCGCCTGAAAGGGTTTTATCGTCGGCTGGCCTTCTGTGAATCAGCGATCAGTGCAGTGGTCGAGGCACCTTCGATCTGCGATGGGAGCACAATATTGGTAGAAATATATTAATCTACCTATAAAATTGGATGAGCCGGATCTGGGGCCCATCTCGCCGGGAATCCTTCCTCCGGCACCTGCGGGGCAGACGGTCTCATGGCGGGTGGAGGATATTTTTGGGGTCGCTCCCGGGTGCCGTGATCCTCCACCAGAAAGGAGGTCTTACCGGACAGCGAGAGGCTGCAGCCCCCTGCCCGATGCTCCCCTCTCCTCATTGCGGGCGGCGCCTCTCCACCGATTCCGTCTTCCGGGACCTGCGGGGCGGTTCCACCCGGTGTGCAACGCCACGGCCGGGAGGGGTATCGGGACGGCAGCGGCGTCACCCGCTCCGGCGCCCCGGCCCGGTTCCCTCTTCGGTGCAGTGCTTATCGATGGCATCAAGGAACCTCCTGCCGTAGCGCTGCAGTTTCCCCTCGCTGACACCGTAGATCCGGAGGAGTTCGGCACCCGTGCGCGGGTGGTGTTTCGCCATCTCTTTGAGGCTTTTGTCGTGGAAGACGACGAACGGGGGCACGTGCTCGAGGTCGGCGACGATCTTGCGGAGCCGGCGGAGCCTCGCGAAGAGGGCCTCGTCGTAGTCGTCGTCCACCTCCGCCGCGACGACGCCCTCCGGCCGCGGCTCCGTGAGCGGCACAAAAAGACCTCCCGCGATGACCGCCCGGCTCCGGTCGTTCAGCGTGAGGACCGGGTACCGGCCGCCCGTCGACGTGATGAACCCTGTCCGGACCAGCTCCTGGATGAAGAGCAGCCACTGGTCGCGGGTGTATCCCCCGCCGGAGCCGTAGGCGGGAATGCGGTCGTGCCCGTTCTCGCGGATCCGCGCGGTCTTCGCCCCGGAAAGGACGTCGGCGACATAGGATGCCCCGAACCGTTCCCCGACCTCCCTGATGCAGGCGATGGCCGCCAGTGCAACAGGAGTCCCGTCAAAGACCGTCACCGGCGTCTCGCACCGGTCGCACCCGCCGCACCGCTCCCCCGGGTAGTCCTCGCCGAAGTAGGTGAGCAGGAACTTCCGCCGGCACCCGGCGGTCTCGCAGTAGTCGAGGATCGCTCCCGCCTTCCGGTAGGCGACGTCCTTTTGCACCGCATCGGTGCACTCCTTCTCGATGATGTACCGGATGGTGGCGTAGTCGCCCCGGCTGTAGAAGAGGATGCAGTCCGCCGCCTCCCCGTCCCTGCCCGCTCTGCCGGTCTCCTGGTAGTAGGACTCAAGGTCTTTTGGGAGGTCGGTGTGGATGACGAACCGGACGTCGGGTTTGTCGATCCCCATGCCGAAGGCGACGGTGGCGCAGATGATTGCGGCGTCGCCGCGGGAGAAGGCCTCCTGGTGCTCCGCGCGGACGGCGTCGGGGAGGCCGGCGTGGTAGGGGAGGGCGAGAAATCCCCTGCCCCGGAGTTTCTCCGCGAGGTCTTCCGTCGCCTTCTGGGAGAAACAGTAGATGATGCCGGCGTCGTCCCGGTGCTCGCTTACGTATGCAACGAGCCTCTGGAAGTAGCGGGCCTTCGGCACCACCTGGTAGGTGAGGTTTTTGCGGTTGAAACTCCCGACGAACCGGGCCGGGTTCTTCAGGGCGAGCTCGACCGCGATGTCGTCCTGGACGGCGGGGATGGCGGTCGCGGTCAGGGCGATGACCGGGACCGCGGGGAACCGCTCTTTGAGCATCCGGAGCCGGCGGTACTCGGGCCGGAAGTTGTGCCCCCACATCGATATGCAGTGCGCCTCGTCGATCGCGATGAGCCGGACGTCCGCCTTTGCGATGAGCGAGAGGAAGGACGGCTGCACGGCCCGCTCCGGAGAGACGTAGAGGATCCGGATCCGGCCTTCGAGGATCACCCGCTCGATGATCTTTTGCTCCCCGTACCCGAGCGAGCTGTTGATCGTCGCGGCCGCGATGCCGTTTGCCCGGAGACCGTCGACCTGGTCCTTCATCAGGGCGATGAGCGGCGAGACGACGACCGTGAGCCCGCCGAAGACGAGCCCGGGGAGCTGGTAGCAGAGGGATTTGCCGCCCCCGGTCGCCATGACGGCGAGGACGTCCCTTCCGGCAAGCACGGCGTCGATGATCTCCTCCTGGTGGGGGAGAAACGATGTATAACCAAAGTATCTCTCAAGAGCGCTGTGTTTTGCATCCATTACGCCACGTAACCCTATCTTGTGGTAGGGTTGAACCGGGGCCGGGATAGCGTTTGCTCTCTTCGTCCCGGGCCGCGGGCGCCCTCCCATACCCGCATCGAAGTGCATATCCGCCGGGAGCGCACGTAATGGAAAAGTATGAAGAACATCGATATGGCGGTCGAGGGGACTACCCTCACCATACGCGTGGACCTTGCGAAGGAGTTCGGCGAATCGAAGAGCGGGAAGTCGATCACGGTCGCCTCCACCGAGGGCAACGTCTCGGTGCCGGGCCACGAAGAGATCAAGATCGGCTTAAACATCTACCGGAAGAAATGAGCGCGGGCCCCGTCACTCCCGCACACCGGCGCACCTGAGCGAGCCGTGGACCTCCCGGATGGGGCAGCGGCCGCAGAGCGGCGACTTCCTGCAGACGGTGTTTCCGAGGAAGACGATCTGGGCGTGGTAGTCGTTGAAGAGCGCCGCATCGGGGGGAAGGTTCTCCGCAAAGAGGCGCTGCATCCGGTCGTAGGAGGCATCCGCGGGGAGGAGGCCGTAGCGCGAGAATATCCGCCGCGTGTAGGCGTCGACGACGAAGACCGGCTTTCCGCAGGCATACAGCAGGATCGAGTCCACCGTCTCCTTTCCGAGCCCCCGGACGGCAAGCAGCCGCTCGCGGAGGGTGCCGGTCTCCACGGCGGCCATCACCGCCGGATCGGCCGCAAACTCCGCGACGTAGACCCGGGAGAACTCCCGGACCCGCTCCGCCTTCTGGTTGTAGAACCGCGACGGGACGATCCGGCGAGCAATCTCATCCGCCCCGGCCCCGGCAAGCAGGTGCGGGTCAAGCATGCCGGCGTCCTCCAGGTTCCGGATAGCCCGGGCCGCGTTCGTCCAGGAGACGTTCTGGGTGAGGATCGCGCCGATCATCGTCTCGAACGCCGTCTCTGCCGGCCACCAGTGCCGGTGGCCGAACGCCGCAAGGAGGGCATCGTAGATCAGGGGGAGGGTATCCGCCGGCATCAACCCTCTTCCCGCCACCACGCTTTTCCGGCGATCGGCATACGCCGGTCGGTGCAAAACGCCCTCCCGGTCACCCTGAGCCCCGGCGGGGCCTGCCGGCGCTTGAACTCCGCCCGCCGGACCATACCGAGGACCCGGTAGACGGTCGCCGGGGGGTACCCGGCGGCGACGATCTCCCGCGGGGACTCGAAGCGCTCGATGGACAGGGAGAGTATGGCATCGAGGATATCGTAGGGGGGGAGGGTCTCCTGGTCGGTCTGGCCGGGCCGGAGCTCCGCGGAGGGGGGTTTATCGAGCACCCGCCCGGGTATGATGGGCTGCCGCGTATTCAGCCACCGGGCGAGCCGGTAGACCATCCCCTTCGAGAGATCGGCGATCACGGCAAGACCGCCCGCCATATCCCCATAAAGGGTGGAGTAGCCGACCGCCGCCTCCGACTTGTTCCCGGTCGAGAGGAGCAGGGAGCCGAACTTGTTCGATAGAGCCATAAGGACCGTTGCCCGTATACGGGCCTGCAGGTTCTCCTCGGTGGTGTCGCGGGGAAGCCCGGCGAACATACCCTCGAGGGCGCCGTCGAACGCCTCCATCAAGGGAGCGATCGGTATGCATTCCGCCCGGATGCCGAGGTTTGCCGCAACCTCCCGGGCATCCTCGACGCTCTCCCGCGACGTGTAGGGGGACGGGAGGAGGACGCCGAGGACGTTCTCCGGCCCGAGCGCCTCGACGGCGATAGCGGCCACGAGCGACGAGTCGATCCCCCCCGAGAGGCCGAGGTGGGCCGACGAAAACCCGCACTTGCGGGCGTAGTCGCGGGTGCCGAGCACCAGCGCCCCCCATATGTCGGGCTCCGGCGCCGGACCGGCGGGAGCGATCGGCCGCGGGGCGGGGCGGGCGGTATCGACGATCACGACGTCCTCCTCGAATGCCGCACCGCGGGCGAGAAGGGTTCCGCCGGCGCTGACGGCGAAACTCCGGCCCTCAAAGACCAGGTCGTCGTTGCCGCCGACGAGGTTTGCCCGGGCGATCGCGACTTCGAGGTCCTTTGCAGTCCGGGCGAACGCCTCCTCCCGCAGGCGGTGATGCCCGGCGGCAAACGGCGATGCGGAGAGGTTTACGACCACATCCGCGCCGATAGGGATGCCAGAGAGGAGCTCCTCGCCGATAGAGACCCCGATCGTCTGCCCGGCAAGGCGGAATGCCTGCGGGACCCCCGGCTCAAAGTAACGGTCCTCATCGAAGATGCCCGGGGAGAGCCGGGCCTTGTTGAACGTCGCCTCCACCGCCCCTCCCCGGAGGAGAGCGGCGGCGTTGAAGAGCGATCGACCCTTCCCGGAGAGGTTCGGTGCGGCAAGACCGACGAGGACCGGCGGCGCGCCTCCGAGATCGGCGGCGAGATCGTCGAGGACGGCGAGACTTCGCTCCACAAACCCTCTCTCGAGGAGGAGGTCCCGGGGCGGGCAGCCGGGCAGGGCGAGCTCCGGTGTCACGACGAGGTCCGGCCTGTGGCGGGCAGCCTCCCCGGCACCCGCCGCTATCCGCCCGGCGTTGCCGGCGATATCGCCGGCGACCGTGTTCACCTGGAGGAGTGCGATCTTCATGGATCTTGATCAGATATGACGAAACGGAGAGCATATGCCTTTGCATGGCTCTGCCGGAGCCACGGGCACCGATCACGGCTCTACGGCGATCGAATCCCTTTTAAGTGCCTAAGATCAAAGCGCCATAGAGAATAACCATGCAGAGAGCACATCGCAGGACAGCACCCGCCCGGGGTTTTGGAAAGCCGTTTTCGTGCCGTATTCTCCACGGGAGGCAGGCAGCATGAGCGCCGGGAAGCGCGGAGGTAACCGGCTCCTCCTGCTCGCGGCATCGGTCGCCGTCACCTTCGCCGTAAACGCCGCCGGGCTCCTTGCCGGCATCACCATCGTCCTCCCGCACCTCTTCTACCTGCCGATCGTGCTTGCCGCGTACTGGTTCCCCCGCCGCGGGATCGTCGCCTCGCTTGCCATCGCCGTCGGCTACCTGGCCATGACCCTCCCCGTTGCCGGGGGAGATATCGGGCTGATCGTCTCGGCACTCTCGCGGGCGGCGGTCTTCATCGCCATCGGCGCGGCCATATCGTTCCTCTCCCTGAGGCTCGGTGAGCAGGAAGAACGCTACCGGGGCATCTTCGGCAACTCGGAGGCGGGGATGTTCATCGTTGCCCTGGCTGAGACCGTGCCGCGCATCGAGGAGGCCAACTACGTGGGCGCGACCCTCCTCGGCGCCACGGCCGGCGCCCTGATCGGGGAGCCCATGAGCCGGTTCTTCGCCGACCCCGGCACCTGGGACGAAATCCGGTCGGGTAACGCGGTCTACGGCTACGAGACGGCCCTCCGCCGCATCGACGGGACCGCCGTCCGGGCCCTCCTCTCGGCCGGCCGTCTCCCGGGCGAGCGGGTTGTCCTCACGCTCATCGATATCACCGCCCGAAAGAACGCCGAGAACGCCCTCCGGGAGGCCAACGCCAAACTGAACATGATGGGGCGCCTCACCCGTAACGACCTGATGGCGGCGGTATCGACGCTTCTTTCGCGGATCGCCGGCGGCATCCGGGAGTTCGACGACCCGGCCTTCCTCCGGTACCTCGACGGCCTCGACGAGGATGCACGGTTCGTGCAGCGCCGCGCCGAGATCACCCGTGACTACCAGGACCTCGGCCTCCGGCCGCCGGGCTGGCAACCCCTCCAGAAGACGATCCGGGAGGTGAGATCCTGCCTGCTGCTCCCCGGCGTATCGGTCCGCCCCTGGGTGGAGCGGCTCGAGGTCTATGCCGACCCGATGCTCGACCGGGTCTTTTCGAACCTGATCGAGAACGCCGCCCGCCACGGGAAGAGCGTCTCGCAGGTCGTCATCACCTACCAGATCCGGGACGACGGGCTCCTGATCTACGTCGAGGACGACGGCGTCGGTATCCCGGACCCGGAGAAGGAGAGGATCTTCGAGTATAGCGCCGATGGCGGGGGCGGGCTCGGGCTCTTCTTCGTGCGGGAGATCCTCTCGATCACCGGTATGACGATCGCGGAGACCGGGACACCCGGTGAGGGGGCGCGGTTCGAGATCCACATCCCGCCGGGCGGATACCGGATCGTGTGAGGTGGAACCATGTTCAGAAAGGTGCTCATCCCGACCGACCTCTCCGGGGCCTCGATGAGCCCGGCGGAGCGGATCGGCGAGATTCCCGGCGTCCACGAGGTCGTCCTCTTCCATGCCCGGTCGTCGGCCGCGCCCCTGCCTGACGCCGGCCTGCTCCGCCGGGTGCCGGAGACGCTGCAGCAGCAGGGGTTCCCGGTCTCGGTGGTGATCGCGGAAGACGACGGGACGCCTGTCGCAGAGAGGATCCTCCGGGCCGCCGCCGATACGGGTGCCGACCTGATCGCGATGGGGGTCAGGGACCAGGGCCTGCTCCGGAACCTCTTTGCCGGGAACGTCGCGGCCGCCGTGCTCCGGGACGCCCGGATACACGTCCTGATCATCCCGCAGACGGGAGGAGGCGGACTGCCGCTCTTTCTCCGGCTGCTGGTGCCGACCGATCTCGCGGCACTGGCGCCGGAGGTCCGCTCGGTCCTGGAGGAGCCCGCGGAGGGCGGGACGGCGGTGCTCCTGCACGTCGTCGAACCCGGGAGTCCCGGGACGGAGCAGGAGGCAGGCGACCGGCTCGCCCTCCTCACCGGGGACCTCTCGCCCGCAGGACGCGAGGTCCGCACGCTGGTCCGGACCGGGGTTCCGGCGCGGACCATCTGCGCCGTGGCAGACGAGATCGGCGCCTCTGCGGTCGTCATCCCGCGCGTCGGAAAGCGTGACGCCCCGGGAAGCGCCCCGCTCGGAAGCGTCACGAGCGCGGTCGTCGGGTGCGTAAAGCCGCCGGTGCTGGTGCTGGCAGTCCCGATCCACCTCGCGGTCGAGGCCCGGGAGCTCCGGCGGGATGAGTTCGCGCTCGCCGAGGAGGTCTGGACCGACTACCACCAGCTGAAAGCAGACCCGGAGATAGACCGGATCTTCGGGGTCTTTGCGGACGACACCCTTGTCTCCGTTGCCCGGTGCCGGCGGCACCCCGACGGCTACGAGGTGGACGGTGTCTTCACCCCGGTCCGGTTCCGGGGAAAGGGGTATGCCCGGAAGGCGATGGATGCACTCGTCGAGGCGTGCCAGCACGACACCCTCTACATGCACTCGGTCCGGAACCTCGTCGACTTCTACGCGGCATACGGGTTTGTCTCGATACCCGAGAGCGCCCTTCCGCCGACCATCCGGGCGAGGTTCGCGTTTGCCCTCGGTGAGATGGAAGGGGCGAACGTCCAGCCGATGCGCCGGGCGCGGGGCCCGTTCCGGCGGGAGCGGCGCGGCGGTTCCTGAGCCCCGCCGCCCGCCGGGTGTTAAACAAAACAGTGGCCCGGATCAGTCGTCGTAGAGTGCCAGGGGCTCGGTGTCATCGTCGATCTCGTCGGAGTACGGGAGATCGATGACGATCGAACCGTCTTCAAGGATATCGCCGACCTCGATGTAGACCCCTGCAGGGAACTCTCGCTCTTCTGTTCTGCCGTCAGAACGTTTGATATATGCCCACATACTGTGCCTCCCACGAATCCTTTCTTCCGGGCTCCCGGGGCGGCGGGCCAGAGCCCGGCGCACCCCCGGGAGCGTGCTTCTATTCCAGTATCAGAAGATAGTCGAATAAAGATGTTTTGGTGGAGAGGGAGAAAGACTACGCGGATGCTCGCGAATCCGGCGATTGATCTGCGTAAAAGCGCACACTGGAAGGCCGGGGGGCTCCGGGCGGGCGGCACGGCCGGGGTGATGCGCAGCCATATATATCGTGAGAGCGGTCAGGATCACGTATATGCGCATCGGGATCCTCTCTGACACCCACGACAACCTCGATATGGTGGATGCGGCCGTGCGGCGGCTGAACCGGGAACAGGTGGACCTGACCCTCCACGCCGGCGATTACGTATCGCCGTTCGTCATTCCCCGGCTCGCGAACCTGCAGTCGCCGATGATCGGTGTTCTCGGGAACAACGATGGCGACCACGGCCTCCTCGCGGCACGGTTTGCCGAACATGCCCGGCTCAGCCTGCGGGGGGCTTTTGCCGCCGTCGACGCGGGCGCCACGGCGATCGGGCTGCTCCACGGGGACGACCGTGAGCTCCTGCAGGCGCTTATCGGGCGGAAGGCCTTCGATATCGTGATCCACGGCCACACCCACCGGGCGGAGGTCAGGGATCTCGGGGCGACGCTGGTCGTCAACCCCGGGGAGGCCTGTGGTTACCTGACCGGCCGGCCGACCATCGCCGTCCTGGATACGGCGACCCGGGACGTGGAGATGCTCCCCCTCTGACCCGGCAGGGGGCGGGGAAAAAAGTACGGTGCGGGTTATGCCGCACTCTCATCGCCGAGTTCTCTTCCGAGATCCCAGGCTGGAGTGCCGGCATCCCCGAGGTCGGCCCGGAGGATCGCCCCGGAGACATCGAAGGTTGCGGGCACGTCGAAGTAGAGGTATCCTTTCTGCGATTCGTAACGCTCAAGCGTCTTCTTATCAAACGACTCGCCGTGCAGGGTGAAGGCCGGGACGTCGAGCGGTGTAAACGCTGTCCCCTGGTATTCAAGGACGAACGCATCCCGCCCGGGTGTCTCGACGCTGTAGAGCTCGGAGTCGCCCTTGTGCCCGAGGTTTGTCCCCTTGACGACGACAAGGAGGAAGATTCGCCCTTCGCCCGCCTCAACTTTTGTGGTCGATTTGTTGGTGGAGGCCGCTTCGTAGGCCGTTACGGTCCGGGTGGACTCCGCGAGCAGCGAGACCATGTTCTCGCCGGAGGGGTCGTCGTAGGTGTAGCGCTCCCCGAGCGGCAGCGCTTCCGCGGGCGGTGCGACGGGGGCCGGGCCGGTGCCGGCCGAAACAGCGGGCGACCCTGCAGCCAGGGTGGTGGCGGCGGCGCTCACCGCAGGTACTCCGGTGACGGCCGGCCGCAGATCGAGGGCCTGCCGGTTGACCGCCTCAAGGTCGATCGATGCCGCGGAGAGGTTGTCGAGGGCTGCCGGAACGGCATCCTCGCCGCTGGTCGTGGTGCCGAGAAGCGCCGCGCTCGCCGCGGAGTACTCCTTGAGCACCCGGATGAACTCGTCCTTGACGGGCTCCTTGGCCGGCGAGACCCGGAGCGGCTCCACCTCGCCAAGCAGCCTGATGGAGAGGGCGTGCAGGTCGTCTGCGGCCGCGGAGGCGGCGTCTGCATCCTGCAGGTAGAGGGCATGGGCGTGTTCCATCGAGAGCCGCATCAGGCTGATGCTGGCGGTGTTGATCAGTCTCGCCAGCCGCTCGTCGTCGTATGCGTCTGTCGCACCGGGGGTGGCCCCGGTCACGGGAACCGGCTCTGCGGGCCGGCTGCTGTTGTCCGGCCCTGCGTCGCCCGGGTCCGGGAGCGCGTCAGGCGTATCCTCCGGGAGTGCCGGGGAGGCGGGAAGCTCCGGGGTAACGGCAGGCTCCGGGGTGACGGCAGGCTCCGGGGTAACGGAGGGTGCCGGGGTGACGGAAGGCCCCGACCGGTTTCCTGCCGCCGACAGGTTGCCAAGCGGGGAAACAAGCAGGTTCCCGGACTCCAGCGCCTCGAGTCCCTGGCCGGAGCCGGCGGCGGCCGGTACGGAGAGGAATAACCCCGCGCACACGGCAATTCCGAGGAGAAGCAGAGCGGTTGCATGGTGCTTGCTCATGCGCATTTTTCTTTCGGTTGTGAAATATAAATATTTTTATATTATCTGTTTGAAAAAAGGGGCCGGGAGAAGAGACCTTTTCCGGCGCCGGCCGGTACCCGGCCGCGCAGAGCGACATGGAGGGGGGGCGGGCAGATCCACGCCCTCCGGGAAAATGGGGGGTTTCGCTGCGCCGATTCCGGATTATCGGGCCCTGCCTCGCGCCCGCCCCCACCCCGCCCCGTCCCGGGCAGGGAGCGGGGTCCGCCCCGGATTTTCGCTAACCTATTTGACCCACTCGCGCTTCACCTGGGTGGGTACCCGTACGTTTCTCTCCGGGATCTCCCCGTGCAGTGGACCGTGGTGGCTATCGCCACGGGGGGTGGGGACCGGGAAGGGGGAAACCCCCGTCCCGGGCAAAATGTCACCCAAAAGTTCCTCTCCGGCACCCCCCACCCCGCCTGCGCTTCGCGCTCCTCCCCCGCCTCCGGGAGGGGGCGGGGGCAGTGCCCGGGCGGATACCCGGGGATGAGCCGTGCCGGGAGTGCTCCCGGGGTGGGGGCATGCGAAAAGAGCGCGGAAGTTTTGTAGGTGGACATGCAACTCCCCTTCGCGGTCTTCGCGCCCGGCGCATGAGGCCGCGTCATTACCCGCAACCGTCAGATCGCGTAAAAGAGCCGAAAGGATGCGGAATACTGAATCGCACCGGTTCATCACCGTGAAATCCGGGCGGTACCCCCCATCGAAGGTAATGATCATTGAGAATCGATGCGCTGCCGGCCGGAGGGCAACGGATGGATTTTCAGGCGCCGGGACGACAACCAACGGTTATTTTGCCCGAAACGGGCGAAGGTAACCGCACCGGGGAAACATATATGTACTCTCACACGTTACCGGAAATATGAGGATGCCTGATGGAGATCGTGAAGATCCCGAGTATGGATAAAGCGGAGTATGACAAACTCATCGAGGAGGGGTTTATCAGCCGTATCGCGTTCCAGGGAAGCAAGTACCCGTACATCGCCCCGTTCCTGTACGTCTTCGATGGAAAGTTCCTCTACTTCCTCGCGACCAAGTACGGCAGAAAGAACAACCTTTTCCGGCAGCACCCCTACGTCTCGGTCGAGATCGAGAAGTACTCAAGCGATCTCTCCAGTTACACCTTCGTGACGATGCAGGGCTATCTCGTGCAGGTCGAGGATGCCATCGAGAAGAAGATCATCCGGGAGAAGTTCGTGAGCATGATACGGGCGCACAACCTCTCGCCGAACATACTTGCCGCGCTCGGCCACAAGCCCGAAGAGCCGATCGAGGCCATCGCCTCCGAAGAGCGCTCGAACATATGGAAGCTCACCGGCGTGACCGATATCGTCGCGTTGAAGAACCTCTAACCCCTCCTGCCGGGCGGTTCCCCATCACCTGGCGAGCGGTTCGAGCAACCCCCGGGCCGCCTCCACCAGGGTATCGAGCCCCTCCGGCGTGGCGGTCCCCTTCTCCATCCAGCGGATGATGCCGCGCCCGTCCAGGAGGTAGATGTAGGCGAGCGACGGATCGTCGACCCCGTACGCCCGCCGGCATCCCTCGATATCCCCGGGCACGGTCAGCACCGTATCGTGCTTTGCCGGCGGGACGCCGCCCCGCAACCCCCGGGCGATCTGGTCGGCAAGAGACCTGCCGATGAGGCTGTCGCCGACGACCGAGACGAGGTAGGTCGTCACCCGGGGGTTCCTGGTGAACGCCCCGGCGAAGGGGCCGCTCCAGGACTCCGCCATCGGCGAGGCCGACTCGAGGAAGACAAGGACGATGAGCGCGACGTCGCCCCCGGCGTCGTCGGGAAGGGTGACGACCCGGCCGGTGAGCGACGTGGCCATGAGGGCGGGAAACGTCCTGCCGATGGCCGCGGGCACCGGTTCGGTGGTGGCTGCCGTTCCGTGCATGGGACGGGGGTGGCGGGCGATCCAGATAAACCCTCCCTCCCGCTCACGGGAGCGGTTCGTCAGGCACTTACCGGTGGACGGCAATACTATCGCGATATGATCCGGATCGGGGAAGGATGGGAGGACCTTGCCGCGGCGCTCGGGGAGGGAGCGACCCCTGAGCGCGTATACGTCGTCGGACCGACGGACAGCGGAAAGACGACGCTCTGCCGCTACCTCGTCGAGCGGGCTTTTGCCCACGCGCAGACCGCATACGTCGACTGCGACACCGGGCAGTCCCGGATCGGCCCGCCGACGACCGAGGGGATGGCCCTCTCCTCCGGCCCGACCTACATCCGGTTCGTCGGGTCGACCTCCCCCGGCGGCCACTTCATCCAGACGCTGACGGCGGCAAAACGCCTCGTCGAGAAGGCCGCCGGGGCTCGCGTCACCGTCATCGACTCGCCCGGCCTCGTCGCCGGCAGGGTCGGCGCCGAGTTCCAGTTCCATATGATCGACCTGCTCTGCCCCACCCGGATCGTCGCCCTCCAGCGCGGGCGGGAACTGGAACGGCTGCTCGCAAACTTCGCCCGGTCCCCAAAGACCGCCGTCCACCGGCTCCCGGTATCGCCGGCGGCCGTCGCCCGGACCGCAACCGGGCGGCGGCGCTACCGTGAAGAGCGATTTCGGGACTATTTTTCCGGCAGCCGGGTGCAGGAGGTCGCGCTCCGGGGGCTCGGGCTCCAGGGGCGACTGCCGGACATGGCAAACCCCCGCGGGATCGAGGGGAGGCTCGTCTCCTTCAACGACCCGGAGAACTTCGCCCTCGCCCTCGGCATCGTCGAGGAGATCTCCCCCGGAGAGCGGACCCTTCGCGCCCTCGCACCGCCCTTCGACCACGCCGCCGTCGCGTCGGTCAGGTTCGGCTCGCTCGCTCTCGACCTCGATGCGGGGCCGGGGCTGATGGAGTCGCTCCACCCCTATGCCGGGAAGAGCGCGAGATAGAGCACGTACACCGCCGCCTGAGCGACGGTGAGCGGGACGCCGACCCGGGCGAACTCGCCGAACGTCAGCGTCTCGCCGTCCCTCTCCGCGCCCTGGATGACGATGACGTTGCTTGCCGCGCCGAGGATCAGCATGTTCCCGGCGATGGTGCTCCCGGCCGCAAGCGCCATCATGCCCGTCGTGGAAGTCCCGAGGTGCGCAAGGACCGGGAGGGAGAGGGCGACGAAGGGGACGTTCGAGACGAACTGAGAGACGACGACGCTCATCGCCATGATGACCGGGACCGCTGCAAGGTCAAGCGAACTCCCCTCGATGAGCGGCTGGAAGAACCCCGACTGCCAGACGCTCGCCATGAGGACGAAGAGGCCGGCGAAGAAGACCAGTGTCGCCCAGTCGATACGGCGGACGAGCTCAAAGCGCCGCGAACTCCCGATGAGGACGGGCATGGCCGCAACGACCGCGATCCAGGTCAGCCGGAACTCGATATCCGGGACGAGCACGGCCGCGGCGACCTTGGCGGCGATCAGGAGGACGAGCAGGACGAGCGAGAGGCGGGCGAGCGCCGCGAGGGCGGGGTCGCGGATCTCTTCCCTCCGGTGGACCAGCGGGTTTGAGTGAAACTCGCCCGGAAATGCCCGGCAAAGGAAGATGTAGGCGAGCAGGAGCGATATCGCCGTCGGGACCGCAAGGTAGAGGGGGAACGTGACGAACGGGTTTCCGATGCCGCCCGAGAGCGCGATGAGCAGGTTCTGCGGGTTCCCGATGGGGCTTACGACGCTCCCCGTCGTTATGGCGAACGCGAGCGAGAGCAGCAGGAGTTTTGCGGATATGCCGTGCCGCCGGGCGAAGTAGAGCATGAGCGGCGTACCGACGACCGCGAGCGTATCGTTCATCAGGAGCGCCGAGAGGATGCCGCCGCCGACGAGGATGAGGACGACCAGGTGCCGGACCGACTCCGCCCGGGAGAAGAGGCGGTACGAGAGGTGGTAGAGGTAGCCGCTCTCTGCGAGCGCCTCCCCGATCACGAACATGAAGAAGAGGAAGAGCATCACGTCGGGGTTGATGGACAGAAGTGCATCCGCTGGCGTGATCGCACCCGCGACAAGGACCGCAGCCGCTCCAGAGAGCACCACCTGCCAGATGCAGAGGCTCGTGTTCCCGACCTTCCGGACGGCTATCAGGAGAAAGACGACGACAAGGACGACGATCGGGATGAAGGTGCCCACGCTACCACCGGCAAATATGCTGATCGAACGTCGGCCGCCGGCCCAAAAAAGGGTGCTGCCCCGGCTCTCAGAGGGCCTGCCCGACGGTGTAGTTGATGACGCACTCGCAGATATCCCCGGAATATTCCCCGATCCTCCGGATGCTCGCTGATATCTGTCCTATGGGTATCGCCGCAACCGCCTCGAGGTCGAGGGCCCGGGTATCGATATCCCGGGTCTTCATCTCAAGGTCGCGCACCATCTGGAGGGTTGCGTTCGCCTTCCTGACGTCCCCTGTGTAGAGCGCTCCCATACTCTCCGAGAAGATCTCAAGCGCAAGCGTGCTTGCCTCATCCATGGCACCGACCATCGCCGTTCCACCGGCTTCGCGGTCGATCAGGGCGTTCGCGTTGTGCGCCACCTGTGTTGCGTGGTCGGCTATCCGTTCGACTATCCGGCTGACCTGGAAGTAGTACGCCGCCTGGCTCACCGTGACGTCCATACGGCGCGAGAGCGCGGCATCGATCACGATGAGGTTCTCCTGCCGCGCGACGAGCCAGTGCAGCCGGTCCACCTCCGTATCCCGGGCGATGACATCGTGAGCCAGCGCTGCATCACGCCCCCGTATGGCGGTCATCGCATCCTGCTGCATGCCTCGCGCAAGGAGGTGCATCCTTTTGATGGTGTTCTCAAACGGCATCTCGACGGGGTTGAGGAGATCCTTGATCACGATCGAGGAGTCGGTCTCGTCGACCACCTCCTGCCCGATCGTCATCTGCGTGAACTCCCTGACCAGCTGCCGGACGAACTGCGGCATCCTATCCCTTGCTTCGATATGGATGGCCGTGAACCCGGCGACGTATGCCCCGACGAGAAGGCGGAGCAGGGAGGTGCGATCGGCCGAGGCGCCGACCTCAAACACCCTGACCCGCTGGAGCGACTCCCCGCCGATCTTCGGGGTGATCAGGAGCGAACCGTCGGGCTGTACGATCAACCCGACAGGGTCGTTCTTCTGGATCTTTGTCGACCGGATCCACTGTTTCGGCAGGGATACGATGTATGACGAACCCCCGGTGACCTGAACTTTTCTGATCTCCATCGCTCCTCTGGTGTTGGCGCCGGGGGGATATATACATACGCTGAATTTATATACGTCGCCCGGTTTTCGTGGAGATACATATATTAATATACCCTTCTTCGGGAATGCCTAACTCCCGTATACCCACACGGGGATCACCCGGATGCCGGAGGGCACGGGCGGAGGGATGGCCGGGTTCACGGCCGCACCAGAAAGGGGCGGGCGCCGGTCCCGGCCTCGTAACCATGAACAGAGAAGACGACCTTCATAGCGTAGCGCCGGAGAGCAGCATGCCGCCCCGCGGAGAAGAGCGCACCGGGCCCGGTCGCCCGGACGCCCATACCCGGAGAGGAGCCGTGCGGATGCCGGAAGTTTTGCCCCAACCCGGCAGACTTTCCTCGCTCTGGAAGAGGACGCGGCGGATCCGCGAAAGAGCCGTCCGGACAGTCTGGTTCTGCACGGCGATCGTTGCCGTCGTCGCCATCTTCTTCATCCTCGTCTTCCTGGTCAGGAACGGGTATCCGATCTTTGCGGAGGTCGGGGTCCGGGCCTTCCTTGCCGGCGACACCTGGAACCCGACGGGGACGCCCCCGGCATACGGCATCCTCCCGCTGATCGCCGGCACGCTCCTTGTCACGCTCGGCGCGATGGCGATCGCCGTCCCCCTCGGGATCGCGGTCGCCGTCTTCATCGCCGAACTTGCGCCGCCCCGCCTGCGCGGGGTCGTAAAACCCGCCGTCGAACTTCTGGCGGGGATTCCCTCGGTGGTCTACGGTTTCTTCGGCCTCGTCATACTGACCGACTGGATCCGCATCTCCTTTGAGATCCCGTCCGGCGAGACCTGGCTTGCCGGCTCCATCCTGCTCGGCATCATGGCGCTCCCGACGATCGTCAGCGTCTCGGAGGATGCGATCGCCGCTGTGCCCCGGGGATACCGGGAGGGATCCCTGGCGCTCGGTGCGACACACTGGCAGACGATCGCCGGGGTCGTGATACCGGGAGCCCTCTCCGGCATCACCGCCGCGATCATCCTCGGGGTGGGACGGGCGATCGGCGAGACGATGGCGGTGATCATGGTTGTCGGCAATGCGGCGGTCATCCCTGAACCCCTCTGGAACGTCCTTTCTCCGGTCCGGACGCTCACCGGGACGCTGGGTATCGAGATGGGAGAGGCCGCCGCCGGCAGCACCCACTACCACGCGCTCTTCGGTGTGGCGGTCGTCCTCCTCGCGATCACCCTCGCGGTCAACCTCATCGCGCGGTACGTCCTCCTGAGGCTCGGCGGACCGGCGCGGCGTGCCCGGCGTGGGCACAGCGGTGCGGCAAAGCCGTTTGCCCGCGCCGTTCCCGGGCTCCTTGCGGCGGCCACAGGCATCCCGGCCGCCGCCGTGCCCCTCCCCGGGGCGGCACGCGCCGGGCGCCGGGTCTCCCCGAAGACCAGGCAGAAGATCGCGTTTTGGCTCATGTACGCGTCCACCGGCATCGTGCTCCTCTTCCTTGGGGTGATCCTCTTTGATATCGTCTCAAACGGCCTGCCCGCGCTCTCCTGGGAGTTCCTGACCGCACCCCCCCGCGACCTCGGCCGGGCGGGAGGCATCGGCCCGGCTATCCTCGGGACAATCTACCTGGTCGGGGGCGCCATCCTCTTTGCCCTCCCGATTGGCATCGGCGCCGCCATCTACCTCCACGAGTACACCCGGGGCGGGCGCGTCGCCGGGATCATCAGAGCGGGCGCCGACCTCCTGAACGGCACGCCGTCCATCGTCTTTGGCCTCTTCGGGTTCGCGTTCCTGGTGCTCTACCTGAACCTGGGCGTATCGCTGCTCGCGGGCCTGGTCACACTCGGGCTGATGATCCTCCCGACCATCATCAGGACGACCGAAGAGGCGCTCGCGAGCATACCGGCCGGCGTCAGGGAGGGGAGCCTCGCTCTTGGGGCGACGCACTGGCAGACGATATGGCGGGTCGTGCTCCCGCCGGCGGTGCCGGGGATCCTGACTGGCACGATCCTCAGCATCGGGCGGGCGGCCGGGGAGACCGCGCCGATCCTCTTCACCGCGGTCGTCTTCTCCCGGCGGCTCCTCCCCGGATCGGTGATGGAGCCGGTGATGGCGCTCCCCTACCACCTCTTCATCCTCGCAACCAACGTCCCCGGGGCAAGAGAGAACCAGTACGGGACGGCGCTGGTGCTTCTTGCGCTGGTGGCGGCCGTCTACCTGGTCGCGATCTTTGTCCGGAACCGGTACCGGAGTTCAGCCCGGTGGTGACCCAGCATGCAGGACGACGACAGCATCCTTACAACGGAACACCTGAGCCTCTACTACGGCGACAACCAGGCCCTCCGCGACATATCCGTCCGCATCCCGCGCAACCGGGTCACGGCGTTGATCGGTCCGTCCGGGTGCGGGAAGTCGACCCTGCTGCGCTGTTTCAACCGGCTCAACGACCTCATCGAGGGTGTCAGGATCGAAGGCCGGATCCTCTTTGAGGGCAGGGATATCCGCGACCCCGGTTGCGACGTCGTGGAGTTACGCAAACGCATCGGGATGGTCTTCCAGAAACCCAACCCCTTCCCTTCGTCCATCTACGACAACGTCGCCTACGGGCCCCGGGTTCACGGGGTCCGTAACCGGGGGGCGCTCGATGCGATCGTCAGGGTGAGCCTGGAAGCGGCGGCCCTCTGGGACGAGGTGGCGGACCGGCTCCACGACTCCGCCATGGGGCTTTCGGGCGGGCAGCAGCAGCGGCTCTGCATCGCAAGGACGCTTGCGGTCGGGCCCGGGGTCATCCTCATGGACGAGCCCTGCTCCGCGCTCGACCCCATCGCCACCTCAAAGATCGAAAACCTCATCAACGACTTAAAAGAGCACTACACGGTCGTCATCGTGACCCACAACATGCAGCAGGCGGCCCGGGTCAGCGACTTCACGGGGTTCATGTATCTTGGCCGGCTGATCGAGTTCGGGCCGACCGCCCGGATCTTTGAGAACCCGCGGGAAGAGTTGACCAACAATTACGTGACCGGGCGCTTTGGGTAGGATGGTTATGGTGGATAAATTCCGTGAGGAACTGAGGGGCCTCAAGGATCTGGTCCTCGCACAGGGGGCGTTCGCCTACGGTATGCTCTCTGATGCGATCGTCGCCCTGCAGGAGCGGGACACCGGGCTTGCCGGGCGCGTGCACGAAGAGAGAATCGAACTTGCGGCGCGCAACCTTGCTATCGAGGAGGCGGCGCTCCGCCTCATCGCGCTCTACCAGCCCATGGCGCGCGATCTGCGCTCCATCATCTGTGCGCTCCGGATGAACGTCGCGCTCTTTCGTATCGGCCGGTACGGCAAGGATATCGCGAAACTCGTGGGCGGGCTCCCGGCGGACCAGGAGACCGCGGACCTGGCGGGCCTGCTGCATATGGCGGGCCTGGTCTTTGCCATGATCAGCGATGCCCTCGAGGCCTACCGGACCGAGGACACCACGCTCATCGAGGGGATGTCGCGCCGGGATGATGCCGTCGACGAACTCAGGTACACCATCTTTCGGGAGAGCGTCACCCGTATGATGGAGGACCCGGAAAACATCGCCCGGTTCATCGATTTCGTGATGATCGCGCGATACCTGGAACGCTGCGGCGATTACGCCTGCGACATCGCCGAGCAGGTCTGCTACATGGTCACGGGCGAGCGTGTGGAGGTGAAGTGATGGGGCAGGGGCGGGGGGCGCCTTACTTCCACGTGGTCCACGATATCCCGGGAAGCAGGGCGAAGAGCAAGCACGACCGGTGCGACCGACCGCCGCAGGTACCGTCGTATGGCGGTCCTATCAAGGGTCTCCCGGGGTTCGATCTTTTGCGGGGTCACGGCGACGAGCGCGCCCGCGATCTGCCCGACCGCCAGGAGCGCAGACGAAACCCGGTACTTCGCCAGTGCAACGATTCTCAATTACCGGCACTCTCAACAGAGGAGAGTATCGATCTTTTCTCACACTATCCGGGGGTTTTGCATCCCGGGAGACGGCTTTTCCCGGGTATCCCTACGTACTGCCCCCCCCTCCGGGGGGGCGGGGGCTTTGAAGAGGAACATACGGGTACCCGCCTGCGAGAAGGGGGAGACCCTCTCCCCGGTCCCCACCCCCTGGGGCGATAGCCACCACGGTCCACTGCACGGGGAGGAACCGGGGAGGAACCGGTTTCTAGCCGGTTCTCACTGGCCGATTCTTCCCGGTCTTCCGGGAAACCGACGTCAGCACTGCTCCCTGGCACGGCTTCCCACCGGGTATCGCCACGCACTGCCCCCGCCCCCCGGGTGGGGGAGGAGGCCGAAGGCCGGGTGGGGAGGGGGCTGCCGGAGAGGAACTTTCGGGTACCATTTTGCCCGGGGAGGGGACGAGCCCCCTCCCCGGTCCCCTCCCCCCGTGGCGATATCCACCACGGTCCACTGCACGGGGAGATCCGGGGGAGGAACCGGGTTCTGGCTCTCTCCCCCTTCTCCCGTGAAACTGGCGTCAGCACCACCCCCTGGCGCGGCTTCCCACCGGGTATCGCCCTGACTGCCCTCGCCCCTGGGTGGGGGCGGGGGAGGAGCGCGCAGCGCGGGCGGGGTGGGGGGTGCCGGAGAAGCATGTGGGTATGCCACCGGTGTGAAGCGCGGGCGGGGTGGGGAGGACGGAGGGGAGCGATCCGTGTGGGGAGAGGGACGAAGGCCAGATATGGTATGTTCATTTGGCATCGATGCGTTAGAGAAGTTTCCTCGGAATTTTAGCAAGTACTGAGGCCGGGTTCACGGGCTGGAGCACCAGGACAGGGCCGGCCACCACCGCCGGCGGGATGATGGCGACGCCGGCGATCGCCTCTGGCGTGCCGCGATTGAACGCCGTCAGGGCGTAGAAGGGCACCGGGGCGCGATAACTCTCGCTGTTCCTGCCTGCCCCCCGCCGGACCCTGCACAAGATATATGTGATCTCAAACCTGCACTGAAGACCGCTCTCCAGTGAGCACACCCCGCACGAGGTGATGGTAATGGAAGAGGAGATGTTTACCCCCGGCGGCAGAGAACGACTGCAGGCGAGAAGCGACCGCGAGAACGCCCCGTACCCTCGTGGCGACAGCAAGGTCAGGCTGGTCACTCCGGCATGGCTCGCCGACCACATAGACGATGCCAGCCTGACGATCATCGATACCCAGCCGGATGTGTACGACTACGTCCAGGAGCACATCCCCGGCGCCGTCTACCTGACCGAAGGGGTCCTGCGGGTATCCAACCGCGGCTTTCCGACGTCGTATAGCCCGGACGCCTGTATCCAGGAGTCATTCCGGCGCGCGGGCCTTGAGGCCGGCTCGCCGGTCGTCGTCTACACCGGGAAGGGCGCGTTCTCCGGCCGGGGAGACGGGCTCGCGCAGACGATGATGGCCTATACGCTCGCGAAATATGGTCACGACACCGTATACATCCTCGACGGGGGGATCGACCGGTGGAAGGGCGAGGGCCGGGAACTCTCGCAGGAGTTCCCGGCCGTCGAACCGTCCGGGTTCACCACGAAGATCCGCGCCGACTACGCTATTGGGTACGACGAGTTCCGGCAGATCAAGGACAACGACGACGTGGTCGTGCTCGATGCGCGCCCGGCGGAGGTTTACGAGGGGCAGAGCGGCCCCTGGCGGAGGCGCGGGCACATCCCCGGCGCCGTCAGCCTGCCCTGGAGGAGCCTGATGGACAACGCGAACCCGGCGCTGCTCAAGCCCAACGACGAACTCGACATAATCCTCGAGGAGCACGGCGTCGACCGGACCCAAACCGTCATCTGCACCTGCGGGATCGGCAGGACGGCCACAACCGAGTTCGTCCTCCTGAAGTGGTTCTACCTCTATCCGAACGTCCGGATCTACGAGGGATCGTTCACCGAATGGTCCGCGTATCCGGATAACCCGGTCGCAACAGGACCTGAAGCACGGGAACGCAGAGCAAAGGCGGCTCCTGCACGGTAATCAGTGCAGGCCCCGGGCAACCACCCAGAACCTTTATTTTATGGTCATTACAATTAGAAATGGTTATATACTAATACTGCCCAACTAAGTCCAGAGAGATTTGGATCCACACAAGACACTTCCCCCCTTGACGTCGTCTTTTCGTGTGTCCTCTTCTCTCTAAACCACACGTATCCCGCAACCTCTTCTGGCATCTCTTCCGTCCGGCTACCGGGCAGGCTCCATCTCCCGGGGACGGCCGGCGCGGCGTACGACGGCCGTCCACCCCTCCCCATCCTCACACTTCGTGCCTGATGGTGCTCACCCGGGAGGCCCGCCCCCACCCCGGAACCGCCCTTGCGCCCGAAACGCAGCCTCTCAGGCTGCTCGGAGGATCGAGGGCGCCCCTGCCCCCGTCACGCTCCGGCCCCCTCCGCGCCGACCTCGATGCTCTCCCCCGGCGAGAGGATCGCGACCCGGATCGACGTCGTCCGCTCGACCGCCCGCTTGAAGTCCTCCACGTCCTGCCGGATGGCCGGGAACGTGCCGTAGTGCATCGGGATCACGAGCGGCGCGCCGATGTACCGTGCCGCGATCATCGCCTCGTCGGGCCCCATCGTGA
>OFEK01000593.1_pt1 | contig 35368 bp, 31 predicted proteins | sample 1521131 | NCBI WGS metagenome assembly OFEK01 (sample SAMN05720209, study PRJEB24109) | activated sludge metagenome | isolation source: Anaerobic digester | place: China | collected 2015-12-16
CCATAATTTCATAGGGAACCCGAAGCCCGCTATTTCAATAGCGGTGTAGTTCACTTGCATCATACTCTTTAGATTTTAAGGCTATAGGCATATATAAATCTATTCCGCCGATGTGATTGGCATTATCGTCAAAACCCAAGTGCTCTTCCAGCCATTGGTGGCCTCCGTAAACATACTTACTGTCTGAAAGCCAGTTTTTAAATCTGTTCCACGCTTTACCAATTTCATTTCCAATATTATCGTTTTCTCCACGCTTAACGTTTGTAACAGCGTAAAGCCCACCACTCATAACTTTTTCCTTCACTTTATCATCATTTACAATTACATTATCGGCAATAGTGACACAAACTTCATAACCGTACTCGTCTTGGTCGGGAGATGATGGGTTTGGATTATTAAAACCATAAATGCGTAAGTTTTGCTCATTTGCGTTCAAACTGTTCCTGTTGAGCCAGTCTGCTATTACAGCAAAAGCATGGTTTTCGGGATGTTTCCCGTAATAGCAATAATAAGCTACTCGCATGGGTGCAAGTTCTTTTAAAACTTTTATATCAGGATACTTTTCAAGCAATTCATTATCCTGAATATCAAAATATTTATCCATAATATCAATCCTTTCAAAAGAAAATGTTCTGTTATGTTTCCTATACTCACTAGGTAAATATCCTGTTACACGTCTGAAAGCCCTTGAAAAGCTATCTCCACTTTCAAAATCAAACTTTACCGCAATATTAATTATAGAAGCATCACTATTCTGCAACTCAATACTTGCAAGGCTTATCCTGCGCAGTCTTATATATTCTTTTACGGAATAGCCTGTTAGTGTAAAAAACATCCTATAAAAGTTTGATAAAGACATGTATGCTGTTTGCGCAACAAAATTTATATCAATTTTGTTTTCAAGGTTACTTTCTATGTAATCAATGGATTTTTTTATTCGTTCATAGTAATTCATTGCGGAGAACTCCTTCATTATCTTAAGATAAGAATATTATAGCATGTGTAAATTACTATTATCCGACTTTTTTTCCAAAAGTCTTTTTATTATTTTTATAGAGAATACATGACATATGGTAAATTGGCTTGTTTATCAGTAAAACTTTAGATTTATTCACCACTTTATAAACATAACTGATTTTATCTGTTGTGTTTATAAAGTGAGAAATTCAGCTAGTTTTACCTAAAATGTATAAAAAATCATTAAAGAAATAATACTAAAAAAGGAATCTAAAATTTGCTATTGAAAGGAGGTAGTTTACATTGAAAGCTACAGGCATTGTAAGAAGGATAGACGATCTAGGGAGAGTAGTAATACCCAAGGAAATTAGAAAAACAATGAGAATACGGGAAGGAGACCCCTTAGAGATATTTACTGATAGAGAAGGAGAGATTATTCTTAAAAAATATTCTCCAATAGGAGAATTGGGCGACTTTGCAACCAAGTATGCGGAATCCCTTTACAAAACAAGCGGGCATATTACATGTATTACGGATAAGGATTCTGTAGTTGCAATATCAGGAGCTCCAAGGAAAGAGTTTACTGATAAAACATTAAGCCCCGGACTAGAAAAGCTAATATCTGATAAAGCTACTGTTATTGTTAAATCTCCTGAAGAAGGAACTATACCAATTACTAAAGATGAAAATGGAGAAAAACGTTACTCATCACAGCTAGTTACGCCCATCATATCTGAAGGTGACTCAATCGGGGCAGTAATATTTCTCTCAACGGAACCCGGTATTAGGATGGGTGAGGTAGAAGAGAAGCTGGCAAAGTCAGCAGCAGGATTTTTAGGTAAACAGATGGAACAGTAATATACAATTTATGTAAAACAAGTTATATAAAAAGGCTTCCTAGGCTTCTTTAGTAATTACATTGCTATAATGGAAGCCTTTTTTAAATGCACCCTCGTATATACGCATACTTATTTAATTGCAGCTAATAGATGCAATATGATATAATATCCTCAAAAATGAGGATATTATATGCCTCCGGCGGAATTTATGTGCGTGCGAATATTTTTGCTTCGCAAAAAACGCATATGCACAATTATATCATGAATTTAAAAAAATTCATGATATAATATCCTCAAAAATGAGGATATTATATGCCTCCGGTGGAATTTATGTGCTTGTGAATATTTTTGCCTCACAAAAAACGCACATGCACGATTATAGCATGAAATTTAGATAATTCATGCTATAATAGCCGCAATGTATTTATGTTTGCTCAACATGTTATCTATAGCTTTAGACAAAGCAAATTCGCTGGAAGGGAAGATGGGGTTTTGGTGAAAGAAAGATATAGTTTACAGGATCTAACTGATATTATGACTCTTTTGAGAAGTGAAAATGGGTGTCCATGGGATAGGGAACAGACTCATGACAGCTTGAAAAGATATTTGATAGAAGAAACATATGAGGTATTGGAAGCTATCGATTTAAATGATAAGGACAAGCTGTGCGAGGAACTGGGAGATCTGTTGCTGCAGATTGTTTTTCATGGGCAGATAGCCAATGAACAAGGCAGCTTTAATATGGATGATATTATTAACGGTATTTGCCGGAAAATTATACAGCGACACACTCATGTTTTTGGTAAAGATAAAGCAGATACACCAGAACAAGTGGTTAATAACTGGGAAATAATAAAGAAGAAAGAAAAGGGAATGAATACCCAAACTGAAGTTTTGAAAGCAGTACCGAAAAATTTACCTGCACTTATGCGAAGTTATAAGGTCCAGCAAAAGGCAGCTCAGTCAGGTTTTGACTGGGATGACATAGAAGATGTATTTATTAAGGTTTATGAGGAAATTCAGGAGCTGAAAGATGTATATAAGAGTAAAAATGTGGCAAGAATAAATGATGAAATGGGAGATATATTTTTTGCAACTGTAAATTTAGCCAGGTTTTTACATGTACAGCCGGAGCTTGCTCTGACACATACAACTAATAAGTTTATTAAAAGATTTGAGTATATCGAAGAAGAAAGCATTAAAGCTGGTAAGAAACTGGAAGAAATGACTCTGGAAGAAATGGATAAGCTATGGAACGAAGCAAAAAAGAATCTTCGGGAAGATTAAATACTTAATTATGCAAATACCTGAATACAAATTGCTTAAATGCTATTTAAGCAGTCAAAAAAACCAAATTAAAGGAGGGTAAAAAATTGAATAAAGCAGAATTGATATCAAGTATTGCTGAGAAAACGGGGATGTCTAAAAAAGATGCGGAAAAGGCTTTGAATGCTTTTACTGAGAGTATTGAAGATGCCCTTGAGAAAGGTGAAAAGGTTCAACTCATAGGTTTTGGATCTTTTGAAGTAAGAGAGAGAGCTGCCAGAAAAGGTATAAATCCTCAGACAAAAGAAGAAATAACTATAGAAGCGTCAAAGGTGCCGGTTTTTAGAGTTGGTAAAGCTTTAAAAGATAAAATTAATAATATATAGAAGCTGGCAAAGCAGGTTTTTTGACATAACTCAAAGCGTTGGAAACACATGACATATGTTAGGATAAGCCTGTCATATGCCAACACTAAGGATTGTGATTTCCAACGCTTTAACCAATACTATATATGTAGCGTTGGAAACACATGACATATGTTAGGATAAGCCTGTCATATGCCAACACTAAGGATTGTGATTTCCAACGCTTTAACCAATACTATATATGTAGCGTTGGAAACACATGGAAAGGGGATTTTAAAGGTGAGGATTGATAAGTTTTTAAAACTTTCAAGGGTTATAAAAAGACGTACCCTTGCTAATGAAGCTTGCGAATCAGGGAAAGTTAAAATTAATGGACGTGTTGTAAAACCCTCTGCTGAAGTAAAGCCTGGTGATATAATAGAAATTACATTTGGTAGTAAAACCAGTAAAATGGAGGTTGTTACAATTGCCGAGCATGTTCCAAAATCAGGAGCTGCAGAACTAATACGAATAATTGAATAAATAGTTGTTGAATATATATTTGATCTCACTGCAGAAATTCATGTACCAACATTGGACTTTTGCAGTGTAGCATAGTTATTGCAGAAGAATCATATTTATACGATTTTGACATAATAAAAAATAATCCTTTAGTTGCTAAACTACCTGGATTATTTTTTATTGTGCTTTTATGCATATATGATTTTGTACATGCATATAAATTTATTGAATCTACATAAGGTTATACAGAATAAGGTTAAATATGATATATATAGTTCCTGACACGAGCCTTGCAGCTGTGTACAAGAACTATTATACAAGGAGGTTAAAATGGCAGAGGATAAGAAGATAATTAAGCCCAAAATACAAAATTTAATTCTTGAGAACAGACAAAAATTAAGTGTATCTGGAGTTATTGATGTTGAAAGTTTTAATGAGGAATGCGTTGTTGTTGATACAGAAATGGGAATTTTAATTGTTCATGGAGAGGACCTACGTATCAATAAATTAAATCTTGATAATTCCGAACTAAATATTGAAGGTGATATTATAAGCTGCGAGTATAGCGATAAAGAAGGACCAAGATCTAAAGGTATTGGCCTTTTCAGCAGAATGTTCAAATAAGGCTGGTGAATATATTTGCCAATATCAACCAGTATACAGGCACACATTTTTCTATACTCCATATTATGTGGTATGGTTATAGGATTTGTTTATGATGTTTTTAGAATAAAAAGAAAAACAATTAAAACAACTGTCCTATTTATATATATTGAAGATATTCTCTATTGGATTATTGTAATGGCAATAATGTTTGCCCTTATATTTTACAGTAATGATGGTGAAATAAGAGGGTTCATTTTTATTGGAGCATTAATAGGTGTTATACTATATATGCTCCTGCTGAGTAAAATTATAGTAAAATTTTCTTTAGCAATATTGAATATTTTAGGAAAGATAATAAAAGTTATTTTGTTCATAGTTGCATATCCTTTTAGACTAATATATAGAGTATTATCTATTCCTGTAAAATTACTTATGAAACCTGCAAAAAAATTCACCAGGTCTATCAAGGCATATTCTAGAATTAAAATGGTAAAAATATCTATGTGGAAAAGATCCTTAAGGAATAGAATTAAAAAGATATGAACAAATTAAAGATAAAATTAAAATTAAAATTAAAGTTAAAAATAAAGATAAAATTAAATTAAAAAAAGTTACAAATAAAGAGGATTTTTTAGATTAATATAGAATTATATATATATGCATCGCAACTATGCTGCAAAACAAAAGAAGTTTTATAATAACTGCGGTGAATTAAGGAACAGTGGAGGATCAGATTTAATATGAACAAAAGAAAAGGTTCGATATTTGGCATATTAGTTCTTATTGCATTGATCATATATTTCTCTTTTATTATTATCGATCAACAGAAAATGTTGAAAATTAAAGAAACTGCACTGATGGAAATAGAGAACAAGATAAAGAAGGAGGAATTAGTAAGAAATGATCTTGAAAAACAAAAGGATATGCTTAATAGCCGCGAATATATTGAAAAAGTAGCTAGAGAAAAACTAGGTATGGTTAAACCGGGTGAAAAAATTTTTATTGACATAAATAAGTAATCAATAATAATTATGGTAATTGCGCTTAATAATACTTGACTACAAACTGGTAATACTATATAATTCTAATTACTTTAGATTATAAAAAAGTGAAAATAAGAGTACAATGAATGACTAATTTTTTGACTGTGGATCTATGGAATAATAATAAAATAAATAATTATATAAATAACAATATAAGCATATGGTAACTGTATTACAGTTACATAAATTTTAAGGAGGAACAATTATTTTATGCTAGTTGAGGTAGGCAAGGTAATTGATGGAAAGGTTACCGGGTTAACAAATTTTGGTGCCTTTGTCCGGTTATCTGATGGAAAGGTTGGTTTGGTCCACATTTCTGAAATTGCAGATGAGTATGTTAAGGACGTAAATTCATATCTTAAGGAAAATCAGATAGTCAGAGTAAAAATTATTTCTGTAGATGAAAAGGGGAAAATTAGCTTATCGATAAAAAAAGCTAATGATGGAACTAAGAAGGTTAAATCAAGCAGGCCTGAAGAGATAGACTGGAGTAAATCTGATGGGAAAGAAAAAATGTCTTTTGAAGACCAGCTTGCAAAGTTCATGAAAGACAGCGATGAGAAATTGCAGGATCTAAAGAAAAATTTCGAATCTAAACGGGGAGGCGGAGGATACAAGAAATACGCCAATTATTAATCTATTTATCCATCTAGTTTTTGTTTATCTGTTTAGTATTTATTATATAAGTTACATTCTATACAGCTTTATTTTATAATACCAGCAAAAACTTTCCAAAAAAAAACTACTTGACACGCAAATGTATTAGTGGTAATATAATAAAGCGATGTGCCGGAGTGGCGGAACTGGCAGACGCACAGGACTTAAAATCCTGCGGTTCGTGAGGACTGTACCGGTTCGATTCCGGTCTCCGGCACCACTAATTTAATATCGCGGGGTGGAGCAGTACGGTAGCTCGTCGGGCTCATAACCCGAAGGTCGATGGTTCAAATCCGTCCCCCGCAACCAAAAAAACAAAGCATTGCAAAGAGATTTGCAATGCTTTAATTTTTTGCTCTTTTCAAAGGAATCTTTATTACTGAATCCCGGTTTTTGTGGTATAATCTTAAATATGGTTGAAATGAGGTGCATATGAGTTGCATAAATGTAAGCATACAATGTATGCATTCAATAAGTAAGTAAGGGGTGGCAGTGTGAAAATAAAGGTAATTGGTTCAACCAAAAGCGGTTATTGCATGCCGGTTGAAGATGCATTGGGGTTCGGTGGTAAATCAGCGGGTATATGTTATATGCCTGATAGCTTCGAATCCATATTGGGAGAGAATATTGAAAAAACCGAAAAACGGATTCAACGCACATTAAAATCGGGTCATCACAGCGTATATGATCATCCTACATATAATCTTTTACTTGAAGATATACCCAAAATATTAGCTATGGTTTTAAATAATGAGGGTTTTTATACTACATCTGAAAAATCTGCCAGGTATACTAAAATGAATCCTGGTAAAAGGGAAAAAGACCTATACGAAAAATGGGCTGATATCCTAAAAGAAAAGATTCATGAAATATATCCCCAAATATCTAATTCTCATACTGAAAAACTGGCCAGAGAAAATTCCAGATACATGATTAGTGTATTCACTCCCACAACTTTGGAATATACAGTGAGCCTAAGGCAAATGAGCTATATTTTGGGTATGATGAAGAAATTTGTTGAGAAAGCTGAAGATACCAGTTTCAATACAATGCTTAAAGAAAGCATTGGAGAATTTATAGAATCAAGTAAGGAATTTGATATACCCTATTTAAATGCTGATATTAAAGGCAGGGAGCTTTCGCTTTTTGACGCCCGGAAAAATAGGCGGGACGAATTTGGGGAGAATTACTCTGTCAACTATTTGGGTAGTTTTGCACAGCTGGGCCAGGCCCAAAGGCATAGAACACTGGACTATAAAATGAAAGTAATTGAGGAAAATCCTGAATTCTATGTTCCCCCAATTATACGAGCAGAAAACAATAATGGAGACACAGCCCTTGAAAACACATGGCTGCAAGATATTAAATCTGTTGCGGATATGTTCCCGCAGGGCATGTTGATTAAAATAAATGAAAGAGGTACATACGAAAACTTTATCCTTAAGGCAAAAGAAAGATTATGCGGAAGTGCACAGCTTGAAATTGCAGAGCAGACTAAAGACATACTTTTAGCATACATTTTGAATACAAGGGGAACAAATGATGAAGTAAGAGAGTATCTCGCACAATATGTTATAAAAAAATATGCTGCTAATGCAGGAAACGTTGATGGGATGGAATGTGATGGAAATACTTTTGCCGCTGACATTGCTGAAAATACTCATGGATATATAGCAATACCCCGATGCAGATTTCACGACTGGAAATGCACAAGTCCATGCATATGGGGCGCAAAAGGATTGGAAAGACTTATATGATAAGCTCTGCAGCAATTTCACCAAGTTGCAGAGCCTTGGTTATTATATTTGATACTTCATCCTGTATTCTCCGGGGGTTATCGAGGTGTATTTCTTGAAAGATCTGATATAGCTGAAGCGGTTATTATAGCCAACCATTTCAGCTATCTGTTCTATACTATTGTCTGTTTCAATCAGAAGGGACTTGGATTTCTCTATCCTTACTTTTGATACGTACTCCCAGAAGCTTACCCCTGTTTTCTCTTTAAATATTTTACAAAAATAGGAAGAATTATAGTTGAAATGTGCGGCTGCTGTAACAAGAGATATTTCTTCAACATAATTTTCTTCGATAAACTCCTTAATTTCTGAAACAAAGCTTTTTGTATTATCTTTTTGCTGATCAATCTGGTATTCAATAATTGTTCTGAACTTGGAGCTTATCCATTCCATAAACTGCTGAATGCTTTTAAATTTGTCAATAGAAAAGGCAGGGATATCGTCCTTCCCGAAAACTTCATGTATATTAAGATTGAGATCAAATATGCACCTTTCAATAATTCCCGATATGTTTGATAAACATATTTCAATATGCTGAAAACTCTTGTTGTGGTCCATTATATCGTTAATCATGTCATTGAGGATAAGTATGGTTTTATCATAATCACAAAGCTTTATCAATGAAATAATCTTTTGCTCCATTTCAATTGGATAATAAAGCTTTTCCTTTTTACTTCCCATAATATCTGTATAACTGATTACGGACTCGTCACCCTTAAGAAATTTGTGATTCAGTGCTTCGATAGCTTCCTTATAAGATACACCGATATTTGAAATATCATTATACATTCTTCCTATGCCAATGCTTACAGGAATGCTTAAAAATTTTTCCGTGCTGTCTTTAATATCTTCCAGGGCTTGCTCAATAATTGCTTCCACTTCGTTTATTTTCTCAACAGAATAAAGCTTTAGTAAAATTAAAACATTATCATCTGAGTCCTGAGAGCACACAACTTCAATATCAAGGTCGTTGAACACTTTATCAACAATATTAATTAAAGATATCTTTTTAAATTCCAGATCGTCTATGCTAATGTAATTGGAACTTACACAACCAATCTTAATAACTGCAACCTTAAAGAAATCAAAGTCAAGATTGAGCATAAAATACTCTGCTCTATTCTTAATTTCATTTCTGTTAAAAAGTTTTCCCGAGATAAGCTGACTGAGAAATATCTCACGTACCAAAACCTTATTGTCATCCAACTGTTTTTCAAGAGTTTGATTGTTTTCAAGAAGCATTTTTATACTATCCTGAATCATTAAAACATCACTTAAATTGTCATCATTTACTGTCATCATCTTCTTTATATTTAAAATTATTTTCTTTATAGGATTGTAAAGCCTGAAGGAAAATGCCAGTGAAACAGCAGTCATAAGCAGAAGCAGAATGGCAAGTATAATTATAGTCATATATTTTATATAGGCAGATCTTTCATAAATCTTGTTTTCAGAGACTATATAAAAGAGCTTCCAGCCATTAATTCTTGAAGTCTCAAAATAGGATATCATTTTTGTTTCCTGCATTTTAAAATCAAAGCTTCCGTTATTTAAATCCATGTATCCGGAAGGGATATTGATGATGTTACTGATGTTTTCATATATATAATTATCTTTATTTGATGATATGACCATACCGTCTTTGTTAACTAAAAATGCAAGGGTATGGTCATCACCGTATGTGATATTTTTCAACAGGTCGGAAATAATTTTTTCATCTACACTAAGGATGATTGCACCTTCCTTTGATTCATTATCATAGGGTATTCTTGTAATAAATGTAATTACATTATTGTGGGAATAATCTGATGACCTGTTTCTATCGTTAACTTTTCGTGTGTTCATTATTAATGAAGAAGCCATCATTTTACAATAATCATCATACCATCCTTTATCATAATAGGACTCTATGCCCATTGGTCCGCTGTAATCCAATACATAGTCGTTTTTTTCATAATAAATTGCTATATTTCTGATATAATTACTAGAGTTTATAGAGTTTGAAAGAAGTTCCTGGATGCTTTTTACTTCCAACTGCTTTTCTGCTATAACATCACGTGGAAGATAGGCAAATTGCAAAAATTTTGAATTCATAGCATGGTTTAGCGAAAGTTTTTGCATTTCACCAAATAAAACATTCATAGTGTTTATTGTTTCGTTGATTTTTTTCCGTTCAAATTTTTCTATTTCACTATCCAGGTTTTTCAGTATATAAAAGCGGGTGTATGATCCTATGATAATAACCAGAAATAAAGATATAAGGGTACATGCCAGAAAGAATTTTATAAACAGGCTTTTTGAAACGCTTTTGGTATACTTCTCGAAAAACTTGGTGATGCTCATGTGTGAAAGCTCCCTTATATAAAGTCTTTTGCAGGGGAACAACCTGCTGTTTTAATTATAGCTTACCATAGAAACAGTGTGGTTACAATACAAAGATAAAAAAATGAATATTTGCAACAGAAGGAAATAAATGCAACATTTGGTTGTTTGGGAAGGGTGTTTGACAAGAAATTCTGCTAGTGTTGCAAAAATTCAGATTTTCAGGTAAAGGTCCGGATATGCAACAAATTGTATAAAATTGCTACTTGCAACCTGGAGGTACAGTAATATAATGAAATTGTCAGACAAAAAGTTGATTTATTAAAATCATAAGTAATTAAAACCCAAAATTAAAGGAGGGTGTTTCAAAATGACAGGAAATCCAAAAAAAGTGGTTGCATTAGTATTATCATTATGCATTATTCTATCACTTGGATTTACAGGGTGTGTGAAAAAAACCGTAAGTGAAGGATCAAAGGAACCTTCTGCTCAGACAACTGCTAATAATGCCAACACTCAGGCAAAGCCGGAAGAACCTTATGAGTTTAGTATTTTCAGGTCTACATGGACAGAACTAAATGAAGATACAGACCTGGTCATACAGGAATTAAACAAGAAGTTTAACATCAAAATAAAAATATTGACATGTCCTTATGAGGCTTGGGTCGAAAAATACAATATATATGTAACTTCGGGTGATGTACCGGATTTGTCGGTAACAACAGGGCCGGGGACCATGAACTTTAATGCATGGGCAAAACAGGGCATATACCTTGAACTAACTGATCTTTATTCAAAGCATTGTCCAAACATTCAAAAGCATATTAGCAACGACATAATAGAAGCCCATAGAATTAATGGTGGATTGTATGGAATTCCAAAACCATCGTTGTCTGATACAACAGCTGCTATTAGAGCGGATTGGCTGGAGAAATTAAATCTTTCAATGCCAAAAACTCTTGATGATTTATATTCAGTATTGAAGGCCTTTATGGAAAATGATCCTGATGGTAATAATAAGAATGACACTTATGGATTGTGTTCAGAGGACACTTTGAATACCATTGATTTTATTTTTGGAGCTTTTGGCTGTCACTGCCCGCCGAACATAGCTACAAATTGGGTTCCGGATGGAAATGGCAAACTTACATCCAATTTATTGGAACCTGGTATGAAAGATGCAATTAAATATGTTACAAAACTGTATCGTGATAAAATTCTTGACCAGGAATGGATGCTGACAAAATCTCAGGCATACGTTGATAAGATTCATACAGGCAAGGTTGGGGTTACAAAAGTAGCATTCCAAACAATGATAGCTGAAACGGAAACTAAGATAAAAGCTAATGATCCCGCTTGTAAACTTGAAATTTTAGAAGGAGTAACTGGGCCTGAAGGTAAATATGCACGTCCCATGCAAAAAGGTTTTTACATGGTATCATCTATTTCCAATAAAGCCAAAAATCCTGTAAAAATATTGCAATTCCTTGATTATTTAATGTCTACTGAAGGTGATAAGTTAATAAGATATGGTGTTGAAGGTATTACTTATACAGAGAAAGATGGAAAGATTGTAAGGAATGAAGAAGCTGTTAAGAAATATGGCATGGAAAGCGGACATAAGTTCAGACAGATATTGCAGTCCATAGATATTGTTATACCCGGGGAAGACCCGAGAATCCCGCAACTTAAGGAAATGGCAAAAGTATTGTATGAAGGACCGTTCTACCCTGCACCTACCCTTCAGCCTGCGTCTCTGAAAGAAGTTACTACAAAACAGGGGCCAGATTTTGTAAAAAATTCAGTAGCAGCTATTGTTACCGGCAATGGGGACGTTGATAAGGAATGGGATGAGTTTATTAAGAAATGGAGAGAAAGTGGCGGAGACCAGCTTATAAAGGAAATAAATGAGTTATATGAAGCTAACAAATAGAAATAAGCATAATAATTATAAATTATACAAAGAAGGATATTAGTAAAGGAATACGTGTAGGTCAAATATCAAGTGGGGAATTGAAGTGAGATGTATCTCCCCGGTAGTATGGTACTATGGACAATTATGTATGCTATCGGGGAGATTTGGTTTTAAACGTGGATAGGATGTAACGACTATATAAACCAATTCACATAAACAAATTTATAGAAAATGTTTTATAGAAACCGTAATTTGAAAATGCAGGGGGGAAGAGAAAGAGATGACACAAACAACGAAAAACGGAAATCAAGCCAGAAATCAAGTCTGGAATAAGATTCCGAACAAGGCTCAGAAGCATACTTTGAAGCAAAATTGGAATCGGAGCGGAATGGATTCCGGAAAAAGCTTGCTAAAATATATATGGAGAAAAAAGTTTATGTACTCAATGCTGCTTCTTCCTCTCTTATATTATATAATATTTGAGTATATCCCAATATACGGAATAATGATAGCATTTCAGGATTATGCACCTGGAAAACCTTTTATAGGCAGTGAGTGGATAGGACTAAAAAATTTCAGATTGGTTTTTAGCTCCCAACCATTTATGGAATCCCTAAGGAATACTATACTAATAAGCTTTTATAAAATCATTTTTGGGTTCCCTTTTCCGATAATAATTGCATTTCTTTTAAATGAAGTAAGATCTGTTCCTTTTAAAAGAACAATTCAAACAGCAATTTATTTTCCGCACTTTGTTTCATGGGTTATTGTGGGAGCGATAATTGTAAGTATCTTTTCAATAAACGATGGACTTTTGAACCAAATATTTAGACATATGGGGATTGCGCCGGTAAATATCATGTCCAATCCAAAATACTTTAGAACCATATTGGTTGTGTCATCCATGTGGAAGGAAGCCGGAATGCAGTCAATTATTTACCTGGCTGCAATAGCCGGAGTAGATGTTCAGGTATATGAAGCTGCAATAATTGATGGAGCAAACAAATGGCAGCAGACAAGGTATGTTACACTTCCGGGAATAGCAAGTACAATTGCAATTTTATTCGTACTCAGGTTGGGGAGCATTTTAAGTGCAGGAATGGAGCAGACCATGGTGCTTTTGAATCCAATGGTGGCAAGTGTTGGTGAAAACATTGATACCTATGTTTATAAGGTCGGTTTGGGGCAGGGAGACTATAGTTTCTCTACTGCAGTAGGATTGTTCAAATCATTAGTTGGATATGTTTTGATTATGGGCTCAAATTGGCTTTCAAAGAAAATGAGCGGCGAAAGTATATTCTAAAAGGAAACTTAACTTAATTAGGAGCTGAATTAGCATGAGTAAAAAAATTAATCTGTTTAATGTAATTAACTATACACTGTTATTCTTATTTGCCTTGTCGGCCATTTATCCTTTTATATATATATTAACAATATCACTACTGCCAGTGGATGAATATTTGAAAGGCGGGCCGTTCCTGTTCCCGAGGAATATTTCATTTGAGGCCTATATGCATATTTTCAAAAACGGAAATATTTTCCTATCATTTAAATCATCAGTTATTATTACTTTACTTGGAACCTTTACCAACCTATTTTTGACTATTTTATGTGCATATGTAATGTCAAAAACCAAACTAAAGGGATATAAACTTTTTATAAATATTATTATTTTCACCATGTACTTTAAAGGAGGATTGATTCCTTCTTATATGGTGATGAGAAGTCTTGGACTTGTAGATAGTTATTGGGCTGTTGTGCTTACTGGTGGAATAAGCACCTATAATATGCTTGTACTACGCAGCTTTTTTATTAATATACCTGAGAGCCTTGAAGAAGCGGCAATTATAGATGGCGCAAGCGAACCTTACGTACTTTTAAGAATAATACTTCCAATATCACTACCCGCTATTGCAACTATCGGTTTATTCTATGCTGTAGGGCACTGGAACTCATATTTCACACCTTTGATATATTTAAACAGCCGCAAGAAATGGCCTTTGCAGGTTATACTGAGAGAAATCCTATTTGAATCTACAGAGTCTATGAGGACTGCCGGTGAATCTACAGAGTTGCAGAAGTCTGCAATAGGACCTCAGCTAAAAATGGCAACAGTAATTGTTACAATAATACCCATAACCTTGATCTATCCCTTCCTTCAAAAGCATTTTGTCAAGGGTGTATTGATAGGTGCAGTAAAGGCATAAATATAAATATAAATATAAATTCAATGTTTGTCCTGATGCATTTTATATTGTATAATACTGTATAATACATTTATATGAATTCATTTATAGAGGTGACTGCTGTGAAAGCCATATAATTGTATTGAAATGAATTGCTGAAGAGGAGCGGACTAATGCCCTATTTATATGAGGACACACTGCGAAAAAAAGCGGAAGAATATATCCTGGTATTGAAGAGAGCCGGTATTGATAGCGAAGTTTTAATGTTACGGGATTACATGGCAAAGCTTTCAATAAAGCGGGAAGAAAAGAATTACGGAAATTTGATATTAGACTATAAAGCTAAAAAAGATACTTTTTCAACACGGACACAGGAACTGCAGGACAAATCTATAGAAGATGAACTGCTTATTTTATGGGATAGGTGTAAATTAACGGCTGAACCTATAAAAACAGCACAGTCTGAAGAAGATAGAGAAAACAGATTAGACAGGGAAGACAGAGAAGATATAAAAGATGGAGAAGATAGAGAAGGTAGAGAAGATAGAGAAGATAGAGAAGATAGAGAAGACGGAGAAGACTACTATGAAATATATGTGGATGGTTCATATATTAATAATTGTGTAGGATATGGGGTAGTTATCCTGAAAAATGGACAGCTTTTAAAGGAATTATCCGGTCTTGTTATTGATTCAGTTTTTACAGGTTCAAGGCAGGTGGGGGGAGAAATCACTGCTGTTATGAAAGCTTTGTCCTGGTGTAAGAATAATAAGATAGACAAAGTATCAGTATTCTATGATCTGGAAAACTTGAAGAAATGGGTTACAGGAGAGTTTTCAACCAATATTCCAATGTCAAAGGCTTATAAGGATTTTGTGCAAAACAGCGGTATATGCATTCACTGGAATAAAGTACCGGCTCATACTGGAGTGAAGTGGAATGAATGGGCTGATGAACTAGCAAAAAAAGGGACGAAAGAATGCACAGCAGAAGGTATAGCAGAATTCAAAATGAAATTCAAAACAGAATGTGAAACAGAATGTGAAACAGAATGCACGCCAGAACGTACAATAGAACATATAACAGAATGCGCCACAACCAATCCTGATAGTTGCGGCGATCTTATTGAGGAACTGGAAAAAACAGCAGAGGCATTTACACTATATCTGGAGGACAATAACTATATTGCTGAATTTCTGCGTATTTATAACAACATGGCTGCTAAAATCTGTGTAGAAAAGGATGGGGAGACACTGGGATATATTGATATATACAATACCAGGAAACTTCATCTTCAACCTAAATATCATGAGATAAGGCAGCCGGAAATCAGGGAAGAGATGGAAAAACGGTGGAAAGCCTTCTCTCAAAATAAGCAGATATAATAAAACTATTGAGCTTCACATCCTGTCCTCATAGTATTCATCGGGTATACATGGTAATATAATAGTGAATGTTGTTCCTTTCCCCAATGTACTTTCTACCTGGATTCTGCCATTATGATCCTTAATTATATTATAGCAGGTACTTAATCCAAGCCCGGTACCGTTTCTCTTGGTAGTAAAAAAAGGTGTGCCGATTTTCTGTAATTCCTCTTCAGATATGCCCTTGCCATTGTCAGATATTTTAATGTACATCTTGTTTGCTTGCTTATCATATCCTGTGCCTACTTTCAGTATGGCAAGGTTATTACTATTGCTATCCATTGCATCAACTGCATTTTTGCAGATATTTAGAATCACTTGCTTTATTTGAGCTTCATCGCACATAAGATATCTTTCTTCATCTGATAAATCAAATTCAATATTAACCCCTTTTATCAGTGATGATGTTTCAATCATGCTTTTTAAGGAATGTATAATATCATACATTGATACTTCTGCAAATTCAGGTTCTCTGGGTTTTGATAAATATAGAAATTCACTCATTATATAATTTAGCTCATCAACATTACTGCTGATTTTAGAGATATGATTTTTTATATATTCATTTTCAACGAGATTCTCAATGATTTGGCAGCGGCCTTTTATTGTTGAAAGAAAATTACGTGATTCATGTACTATACTTGCACCCATTTGACCCAATAATGCAAGCTTTTCCTGCTGTAAAAGGATTTGCTGCTGTTCTTTCATTGCTGTGATATCAGTACCTACACTTATTCCACCTATAATCTCTTCATCAATATTGAAAATTGGCGCTAAATACAATAAAAAATTTCTTATAGAACCGTTAGAAGATGTGAATGATGTCTCATGATATTGATTTGTAGTATGACCTTGAAGAACCAGATTCAGCAGCTCTTTAGAGTCAGAAGTCATTAACTTGTCGAAATTATCTATATCCATACCTATTATATTTTTGCTATCCAACCCATATAATTCCTCGAGTGCTTTATTGCATAAAACAAATTTTTTGTTTTTGTCTACCATTAATATGCAGTTGGTAACTGCGTCTAGTATAGTCTGAGTTTGCAGATGTATGTTCTTAAGTTCCTGTTCCTTTTTTGCATCGTGAAAGATTTTTAAAAAGCCATCCGTTATTTTATGAAGGGAAACATTAAGCTTGATATTATCACCTGCTGATGTTCGATATGCCCTGATTACATTACTTATAGTGTTTCCATTAGAATCTTCATTTTGCAGTATAATAACTCCCGGACTATTTTCATAAGCACTACTGACTGCAAATTTCTCAAGTAGCTGTTTTTCAGTGTGACCGTTTAGGTCATTCCTATTATAACCCAACAGTTCTTCAAATTTTCTATTAGCATGTTTTAGTATTCCATTTTGATCATATCTGATAATAGCTTCAGGAAGTGCATCAAGTATATCATTTAAAGATTCGGTCAGGCTGGTGGACTTTCTAAGGGTTTCTTCCAGTTTCTTGTGTGCATTCTCAAGTTTTGTATAGGGGTAGAATACAGTACTTGCAAAAATGCTTTTAAAAAGGTAAAAGCAGGATACAATTTTTAGGATATGGCCAATAGTACATGTAACTGAAGTTATAGAAATATAAAATATAAAGAATAATTCTGCTGAGATAGACAAAATCAATGAAATTAAAATATATTTGTTTGATAATGTATGTTGCTGATTATGATCTTCATCAGAAACATGATTGCCAACTAAATGTTTTGAGTTATATAAGGCAAGCAGATAAATTGCCACTATAATACATTCAAATATGGTTTTAGTTGGTGTTACACCTCGCTCTGTCAACAATATAATAGATTTATCAGTATAAGAGTTTGTAAAGTATAGTATACATAATGTAAAAAATAAATCAACAAATAAAATAATCCATTTATTTAAATTTAAAAAAAATGTTAATATATTTATATATTTCAAGTGATTTGATGTTTTTTTGAACTCTGATGTATATAATTTTACATATAGCAGCAGGACTATAGCTTCTGTAATTCTCCCTAATAACCAATACTTTGTAGACAGGTCAAAATATGTACTTGAGCATAAGTTCAGTTTTAGAAAGTAAAATACGTGGAAAATGTCAAAGATAGCTACCCTAAGGTAACCAAAGCCTAGTATTCGGTTATAGAAAGCTGTATTGCTGCAGGTGAACCATAAAGAAAAAAATGATGATAAGGCAATGAATACACGGGCTAGTTCCAGTATTGTATGGTATATATTCAAATATTTAATAAAACTATTATATAAAAATAATGCAAATACAACAGTTATGGTTATAACCAAAATGCTTTGCAGCAATATATTTTTCATTGTATTATTTTTGCTTTGATATATATACATTCCCATTTAAGCCTCCATTTCTGCTATAACTAATTTTATATAAAAATTCAAAGATTTACAATCGTATAGTAAAAAGATTTATAGAAGACGGAAAAATAAACTGTTATATAGATATTGTTAAAATTTAAACAAATATGACAGTGTATGATACTTTTTAGATCTTTGCTTTTGAATAAATGTATGTTAATATATTAACAAAGTTTACGAAAAGTTTATTTGGCGAAACATTACTTATGGGAAAATAAGTATATAATACATATAATATGTATTATGAGATTGGGAGGCATTATATTATGGCAATAAATAAATCAAAGGTAGCTATTATTGGCGCTGGTTTTGTTGGTGCATCAACAGCTTTCGAAATGGCACTGAATCAAAATGTTAATGAATTGGTTCTTATTGATATCAATAAGGAAAAAGCACTTGGCGAGGCAATGGATATAAATCATGGCCTTTCATTTATTGGACAGATATCTGTAACTGCAGGGGATTATTCGGACTGTGCTAACTGTGATGTAATTATAATTACAGCAGGCCTAAATAGAAAACCCGGAGAATCCCGCCTGGATCTTGCAAAAAAGAATTTAGCAGTTGCAAAAGATATTACTGATAATATTATGAAGTATTATAATCATGGTGTTATACTTGTAGTTTCTAACCCGGTTGATATTCTTACCTATATGGTCCAAAAATGGTCAGGACTTCCAAACGGAAGAGTTATGGGAACCGGTACAGTTCTTGACAGCTCAAGATTTAGATATCTGCTGAGCAAGAGGTTTAATGTGGATGTAAGAAATGTGCATGGTTATATAATAGGAGAGCATGGCGACTCACAGCTCCCTGCATGGAGTGCAACACATATTGCCGGCCGGAATATAGACACATATAGTGCAATACCGGAGAATGGTTTTACAGAAGCTGATAAATTGGCAATTGCAGAGGAAGTAAAAAAAGCAGGAATTGAAATAATAAAAAACAAGGGTGCAACCTATTATGCCATAGCAATTACCGTTAATACTATCGTTGAGACAATCCTGAAAAACCAAAATACTATAAGAACTGTAAGCAGTATCATTAACGGTTATTACGGGATAAATAATGTAGCCATCAGTCTCCCGTCAATAGTAAACTCTAATGGAATTAAAGAAATATTTGAGATGAGCTTAACAAAACAAGAGGAAGCTGATTTAATGAATTCCGTTAAACATGTAAAATCAGTTTTAGATAAAGTTAAGAATATTTATTAGTACTACTATACCAATTTGGAAAGCCATGTCTTCCGGGATAATTTTGATAGCATCGGGAAGATGTATTCCTTACGGGTCAGCAAAAATTACCCTCCAGAAATGCGTTTTTCATTGGCAGCATAACAAAGTAGTATTAGTACAGTTTTGCAATATAATATGTGTGTTTGCATATTTATTTGGGACACTTCTCAATGTAAATGAAATGCCCGGTGCTTGAGGGAGAAGTGTCCCCTGACCTGACCTTATTCCAGCCGCTTGCTGCCAGCTAACAATTTAATCAGAACAGGTCCTCATAAATATTTTCGAGAGAGTATTTGCTTTCTGGTCCGGATTTCCGGCCTATCCACTTACCATTGGTGAAATCAGGGAAACCAACGGGGCTGCTTCCCATGGTAATAGATTGCTCAGATAGGGCAGTAACTGCCATCCATGCTGCTGTATCATAAACATCAATAGGAGTTGGCACTTTATTTTTTACGCTCTCTACAAAGGCGCGAAGAACCAGGTAATCCATGCCTCCATGACCTCCACGAACTCCAAGATCAAGATATTCCTTCCAGAGAGGATGCTCATACTCATTCCTGTAATCTTCAAAAGATTCCCATGTATGTTCAGGACTTCTACCTTCTATATAAATAGAGTTATTATCTTCCATCCAGATACCTTTTGTTCCCTGAACTCTTCCGGCTCTTGAGTAGGGACGCGGCAGTGATGTATCATGAATAATAAGAATGGTTTCACCATGAGCACACTTTATCATTGTAGTAACTACATCACCTAATGCAAAATTGGTTTTTGCAAAAGGATGGTCTTCACCCTTGTTTGCTTTAACCCATTCGTTGATACCGCGTGACTTTGATGACATGGAGGTTAAATTTATGAATCTGTTACCCCTGTTAATATTCAAACACTTGGCTACAGGCCCGAGTCCATGAGTGGGGTATACATCACCGTTTCTATTAAGGTAATTGTGGATTCTGTAATGGCGGTTTTCTATCCCGCAAGCAACCTCCTGTCTCAGGTCATGTTCATATCCACATTGACAATGAATAAGCTCACCTAAGAGATTCTTTTTAACCATGTTAAGCACTGTCATTTCGTTCCGTCCATAACAACAGTTTTCAAGCATCATACAAGGCATACCTGTTTTTTCTGAAGTCCTTACCAGTTCCCAGCATTCTTCCAGGGATGAGGCCCCACCAACCTCCGTTCCAACATACTTCCCGGCTTCCATAGCCGCAAGGGCGATTTCCAAATGGGTTGTCCAGGAAGTTGCAATTACAACACCCTCAATATCATCCCGTTCTAACAACTTCCTATAATCTTTATATCCTTCAGGTCTTTTACGGCCTGCAGCTTCAACTTGCTCTATACCCGTTTGAAGCCTGTCATCGTAGACTTCACAAACAGCGGGAATCTCAACATCTTCCATTGCTAAGACGGTTCCCAGAAGGCTTTTCCCACGACCACTAAGACCAATAAACCCCAGTCTAACCTTATTTTGACTGCTTTCATTCATTTTACTTCACCTCTCTCATTATTTTTAAGGTGTATTAGCAAATTTGCTCAAAAGTATATAATACTTCTTAATATATTTTAGCAAGTTATGGTTATTATTACAATATACGATTTTATTAGTTTTCTCAAAAAATGATTAGTAGTAACAGTTTTATATAATACTTCAAATTTCAGAATAATTAAAAAACTGAAAATAATATCTATATTCGTATATTGAAGTGCGAGTAGCCAGTATATATACTTTACTGGATCTATTTAAAACTAATCCTAACTGGAACGAGGGAATACTAGTAAAAAATCGTGATGGTTCCCTTCGGACGAATTGGTATGTTGCAAGTGCGGATGCATGGATCCATACTTTCTGTAATTTGCTTGAACTTGATACAATATTTGATATCCAAACATGGATAACCAATATACTTATTGGTGTTGCCGCATATAATTGTCAAAAAAACAACTCAAGAATTCAGAGGATAGTTGAGCAAATAAAGGATGTTGTTAATAAAAGGTTTGCTGAAGATTTATCTGTCAGTTCAGTTGTATCTGAAGTGTTCCTTTTAGCGGGATATGCAACCAGTCTGTTTAAAAAGGAAACCGGTATAAGCATTATGAATTTTATTATTAAAGTTCGTATTGATGCAGCAAAAAAAATGCTTCAAGATCCCAGCTCCAGAGTAAGTGAAGTATCATATCGGGTAGGATATGAAAATATTGCATACTTCAGTACGCTTTTTAAGAATATTGTGGGAAAGACTCCAAAAGAGTATAGGGACAGTTACCCGGATTTATCTCTGGAAAATATTGAAGTAATCATGAAAATAATGTATCATAATAATAAGTATAAAAATGCAAACAGATAAATAATAGATGTAGATGTTGTTGATAAAATTTGTATAGGTGTATAACGGTGGAAAGGCGGTTTTCGTAAATGATTGAACTTTCGAATTTAAGCAAAACCTTTAATGGTACTATAAAGGCTGTTGACAATGTAAGCATGGTAATAAAGGATGGAGAGATATTTGGTTTCCTTGGTCCTAATGGAGCAGGTAAAACCACAACTATAAAAATTATGACAGGGATACTGAATGCCGATAGTGGAAGCGTTAAAATTAATGGAATTGATTTAAAAGATGATCCCCTTGGAGCAAAAGCCCAATTTGGTTTTGTACCTGATGATCCTAATATGTTCTTAAGACTGAAGGGCCTGGAATATTTGAATTTTATGGCAGATATCTATGATGTTCCTTCAGAGGTCAGGAAAGAAAGAATAGAGAACCTGGGAGAAAGATTTGAAATGACAAAAGCACTGGGTGACCAGATTCAAAGTTATTCCCACGGCATGAAACAAAAGATTGTTATTATGGGAGTTCTGGTGCACAATCCCTCAATTTGGATACTTGATGAGCCAATGACAGGCCTTGATCCGAGATCTTCCTATATACTCAAAGAAATGATGCGTGAACATGCAGATAACGGGAAATCAGTGTTTTTCTCTACACATATCCTGGAGGTTGCGGAAAAAATATGCGATAGAGTTGCTATTATAAATAAAGGTAAAATATTATTTTGCGGAAATCTCGAGGAAATGAGGGAGCATTTTAAGAGTAATGAATCACTGGAGAAGATGTTCCTGGAACTGACTGAAAATGAGTAACCTACTGAAAATGATCAATTCACTATCACTGAAAAAAAGTAAATTATTATTATTGGAGTTGATTGCAAATGAGCAGATTTATGATAAATAAAAGATTATTTATACTTACAAGGGTGCTTTTGAAAAATGGCGGCGGTGTTCAAGAAAAGAAAAACAAGAATAAAAAAAGATGGAAAATAAACAAGGGATTATTGATGTATATCCTTGTAGGACTTGCCTTTTTACCTTTGGCTGTTAATATAATATTTATGGCAGAAGCTATATATGATTCCCTGGCGCAAATTCAACAGCAGGGTATAGTACTGAGCCTGGGTATTGGCATAGTATCATTCATAATGTTCTTCTTTGGAATTTTCTATGTAATGAATGTATTTTATTTTGCAAATGATATTGAAAGGCTTCTGCCTCTTCCATTAAAACCATCTGAGATAATGGCAGCCAAGTTTTTTACAGTGGTGATTTATGAATACTTAACTGAAGCAGTAGTAATGCTGCCTGTATTGGGAGTTTATGGAGTAAAAAGCGGCGCCGGAATGCCCTATTATCTATTAGGATTTTTAATATTTATTTTGATACCGGTAATTCCTCTCTCCTTTGCATCTATTATAATAATGCTGATAATGAGATTTACCAATATAGGTCGGAATAAAGACCGCTTTAAACTAATAGGCGGCATTGCCGCTGTATTTATTAGCATAGGAATTAATGCTGCAATTCAAAGAGCAACCATGCAATCGGTAGATCCCAAGGCACTTCAAAATATGCTTATACAAGGCGGTAATTCCCTTGTGGGGCTGGCTGGGAGAATGTTCCCGGGGACCAGCTTTGCTGCTGTAGGACTTGTTAACAGCTCAAATATTCAAGGCCTTAGTAATGTTCTGGTTTTTGTAGCAATAACAGTTATTGTATTTTTCCTATTTATGTATCTTGGAGAATTGCTGTATTTTAAAGGGGTAATAGGATTATCAGAAGCCGGAGGCTCCAGAAAGATAGGGATTGAGGAATTAAAAAGGAAAAGTGTAAGGACTTCAAAGTTAAATTCATATATTGCTAAAGAACTAAGAATATTATTTAGAACACCTATATATTTTATAAACTGTGTACTCATGAATTTTCTCTGGCCGGTATTTTTTATTATAATGCCATTATCCCAATCAGGTCAATCGGGAGGACCCGAAGATATGAATATGGAAATGCTTAAAAGCCTGGTGCAAAACGATGAATATGCAGGTATTATTCTTGCCATATCATTTGCAGTGATATTGTTTATTGCAGGAAGCAATGGTGTTACATCAACAACTATATCCCGGGAGGGTCAGCAGCTTTATATAAGCAAGTATTTGCCTTTGAGTTATGTTACGCAAATAAAAGCAAAAGTTTTATCTGGAGTTGCTATTTCTGCTATAGGTATGCTGGTAATGATTCTTATTATGGGTGCTGTGCTGGGGCTACCTCTTCTAATTATTGTCCTTTCTTTACTTTCTGGTTTTGCAGCAATATTCCTGGTTTCATTTACAGGGATAATAATAGATTTAATTAATCCAAAACTCAATTGGGATAATGAGCAGAAGGCTGTTAAGCAGAATCTGAATGTTTTGTTTAACATGCTCATATCTATAGGCTTAGCCGTAGCTATAGTATTTGTGTCGATTAAGTTTAAACAGTATATGGATGTTTATGCAACCTTTGCTTTCCTGGTTTTAATATTTGGACTTATAGATGTTGTATTATATAAGTTTCTGAATACCAAGGGTGTAAAGTTGTTTGCGAGAATTGAAGGGTAAAGAAAAGCATATGGCGAAACAAATTGCGGATATGAAACAAATATTACAACATATAACATTTATTACACAATAATATGAATTTACAAGAACTATTTCGTTGATATAATAGTTTAGGTAAGATAATATACATTCTCAAAACAAAGAAAGGCCAAATTAATTTATGTTTATAGAAAACGATATTAAGGATAGTGTTGATAATAAAGTAAATACTGCTAATAATGAAATCTGCGATAAAACCAACAAAACCAACACCCTAAACAGAGAATCCAACTTAATTATCAATCATAGTAATAAATTGAGATACTATTTAAAAAAGTATATATTTAGTGATAGACCGTTTTATGAGAAGCTTTGGATGTTGGCATTGCCTATAATTATCCAAAATTTCATGTCTTCCTTTTTAAATATAATAGATACTATAATGATTGGACAGATAGGTGAAATACAAATAGCGGCTGTTGGAGTTGCGAACCAATATTTCCTTCTTTGCCTCCTTGTTATAATTGGAATACACAGTGGGTGTAGTATTTTAATGTCCCAGTATTGGGGTAAAGGAGACAAGAAAAATATAATGAAAGTTCAGGGCGTAGGCTTAATAGTTTCGTTTTTTGCTGCAACAGTATTTGCTACTCTGGCTTTTGTTTTCTCTAAAGAAATTATCAGCATATTTAATAAAGAAGAATTGGTTATAGCGGAAGGTGCCAAGTACCTGAAAATTGTATGTTTTAGCTACATCTTTACGGCTATTAGCTTAGGTTATGCATTTGCTTCAAGAAGCATAGGGGATGCTTTAATGCCTATGATTGTAACTGGGATTGCTATAATATGTAATACTACATTTAATTATGTTTTAATTTTCGGGAAACTTGGTGCACCTGCTCTTGGAGTTGAAGGTGCAGCTATTGCTACAAATATTGCACGTATTGTTGAATCTATTATAATAGTATCTTACATTTATGGTAAAAATAGCATTCTGGCAGTTAAGTTTATTGATTTACATGGTATCCAAAGGGAATATCTCATTAAAATGTTTAAAACTGTTTTACCTGTTGTTTTGAATGAAGGATTTTGGGCATTAGGTTCTGTTGTTCGATCTATAGCATATGGCCGTATCGGATCTCATGCTATGGCAGCTGTGCAGATATGTAATACGGTGCAAAACCTGTTTAATGTGGCAGTATTCGGAATGGCAGCGGCATCCGCAGTTATGATTGGGCATAAAATTGGGGAGGGAGAAGAAGAACAGGGGCAAGAGTATGCATGGAAATTTTCTGCGCTTTCCTCTGTCACCGGGCTGGTTCTCGGAATAATACTTGCTATTACTGCAAAATTTACTCTATCATTCTTTAATGTATCTGTCGAGGTATATAATAGCACATTGTGGATGCAATATATGATGGCCGTCATAATGGTATTTAGAGTGTTTACGATTGTTGTTGCTGTTGGTATTTTAAGAGGGGGCGGGGATGCACATTTTGCGTTCATTTCCGAAAGTATTACAATGTGGTTAATCGGTGTTCCTTTAGCTTTTATAGGAGCATTTGTATTTCATCTTCCAATACATTTTGTTGTTGCCCTTTCTACAATAGAAGAGCTATTAAAAGTTTATATATTCATTCGTCGCTTAATTTCAAAGAAATGGATTAATAATTTGGTGCGTGATGTAGCTTTAGACGTAGCATAGCTAATTTAAAAGTAGGTATTTATAAAACAAATTATGGGTAAATTCATATGTTATTTGTTCAAAGCGATAAATGATCCGTATTAGCCAAGTGGAGGAGGGAAAAGGAAATATGTCCCTACTAGACTTAATATTTCTTCCGTTGTTGCTGAAGTGAATATTATACATGGAAATCGTTTCTTGCTATATTTTCCCTCAAATAGAAAATGCGCCCTCTGGAAAATTCCAACTTGACTTAATTATACGAATATGCTAAAGTATTTTAGACAAACTAAATACAGTTTTACCTTATCAAGAGAGGTGGAGGGAATGGGCCCGATGAAACCCGGCAACCAGCATATAATATGCAATGGTGCCAATTCCTACAGGATATGTGTTTTATATATCCTGGGAGATGAGGAGCGATATCAAAACCTCTTCATTCAAGAGGCTTTTTTATTTGTTCCGGAGAAACAATCTTGAGTAGAGGAGAAAGAGTCAAATGAAAGGGAAAAAAGAAGAAATGGAAAGAAAACTGTTTACATCGGAATCGGTTACAGAAGGCCATCCGGACAAAATTTGCGATCAGATTTCTGACGCAGTACTTGATGCTATTTATGAGTGTGATCCTATAGCAAGAGTTGCCTGCGAAACAGCGGTCACAACAGGATTAGTTGTTGTTATGGGTGAGATCACAACCCACTGTTATGTGGACATACCGAAGATAGTTAGAGAAACTATCAGGGAAATCGGTTATGACAGGGCTAAATACGGATTTGACTGTGATACATGCGCTGTTATTACATCAATAGATGAGCAGTCCCCGGACATTGCTTTAGGTGTAAACCAGGCTCTGGAGTCAAAAAATGGCGAAATGAATGATGTTGAAGTAGAGGCTATAGGTGCAGGGGATCAGGGCATGATGTTCGGCTTTGCCTGTGATGAAGCGCCTGAATTGATGCCAATGCCTATATCTCTTGCTCACAAGCTTACCAGAAGATTGAGCCAGGTAAGAAAAGATGGAACCATACCCTATTTGAGGCCTGATGGGAAATCACAGGTTACTATAGAGTATGAAGGGCATACTCCTGTGAGAGTTGATACTGTTGTTATATCCAGCCAACATAGTCAGGAAGTGGAACATGATACAATCGAGAAAGACATAATTGAGCATGTTATAAAACCTATACTTCCTGTTGAATTAATTGATGAAAAAACAAGGATTCTGGTTAATCCTACAGGAAAGTTTACAGTTGGAGGACCTCAGGGTGACTCAGGCTTAACAGGAAGAAAGATTATTGTAGATACTTATGGTGGATATGCCCGCCATGGAGGTGGAGCTTTCTCAGGGAAAGATCCTACAAAAGTGGACAGGTCTGCTTCGTATGCAGCCCGTTATGTAGCTAAGAACATTGTGGCAGCAGGGCTGGCAAGCAAGTGCGAAGTACAGCTTGCATATGCCATAGGAGTTGCAAAACCCATATCAATTTCCGTTGACACATATGGCACAGGGACTATTCCCGATTCAGAAATAGTAAAGCTCATTAACAGTCACTTTGATTTAAGGCCTGCTGCAATTATTAAAATGCTGGATTTAAGACGGCCTATATATAAACAGACTGCTGCTTATGGACATTTTGGAAGGACAGATATTGACCTGCCCTGGGAAAAAATTGATAAAGCTGAAATTTTGAAAAAGGATGCAGGGATTTAAGAAAGCCAATATAAATACCAGCCAATACAACGGTTGGCAGTATTCGATAAACGGGGTGTGACATGGTTCATATCCCGTTTATTTTAAACTATACAAATTATCCAGACACATAACCTGGACAAATCATCTGGACAAATTATCTGGACAAATTATCCGGGCGTATCACCAAACAAAAGGTTAAGTCAGTCAATATTGGGTATTTTCTAAACATGCACAAAACTGTGAACACTTTTCATATTATGAAGAAGGATATATTTTAAAGGGGTGTCTGCTATTGTTTATACAAATATTTAATATTGCTATGTACATATTGGCATTATATGGTATAATATCATTAATAATGTCGTATGTTCGTCATTTGTGGCGTGGCTCAGGTATAAAACACTTAAATACCAATATGAGAATGGTACTGATTGCAAAAGATCAGGAGGATGTTATTGAAGGTATAATAAGAAGCCTTTATATTAGCGGCGTTTCAGAAGGTGGTGCAGGTATTTATGTAGTTGATGCGGATTCACAGGATAAAACCCTGGAGATACTGCAAAAGCTGAACCGTACATATGACAATATGAGGATATTGGCTTTTAATGAAAGAGATAGGATATTTGATGGGTTCATTGAAGATATTGAGGCTTTGGAAGATACTGAAGTAGATATTGGAGAAGATATTGAAGACATTCACCATATTGAAGACCTTGAAAATATTAGACAAATGTGAATACTGAAAATATAATATAAAAAACATTAACATAACAAAAGGTGAAGATATTGATTATTGTTGAAGGAACAATTGAAGGTATAATTTTTACTAATGAATCAAATGGATATGCAGTGTGCGAAATAGCCCACGAGAAGGGTGTTGTAACATTAGTGGGCTACATGCCTTTTATAAGCGAGGGAGAGATTATTAAGGCCAGTGGCTTATGGGTTACTCATCCCGATTATGGTGAGCAGTTTAAGGTGGAATACTTCGAAAAAATTTTGCCAAATACTGCAGAGGCCATAGAAAAGTATCTGGGTACCGGTATAATTAAGGGTATTGGGAAAGCAACTGCACGAAAAATTGTCAAAAAGTTTGGAGACAATGCTCTAAATGTTATTTTGGAGAATCCGGAAAAACTTCGCGATATAAAGGGAATGAGCCGTGCAAAGGCTCTTGAAATTGGACAGGCTTTCGCCAAACGCAAAAACTTTACAGATATAGTCTCTTTCCTTCAGGAGTATGGGATAAGTCCTGCTTATGCAGCAAAAGTTTATAAGATATTCGGAGAAAATACTATTGAAGAAATACGGGCAAACCCCTACAGGCTTGCTGATGAAATACCCGGAATCAGCTTTAAAACAACCGACCGTATTGCAAATAGCCTTGGTATAGACCCTGAATCCAGACTTAGAATATGCAGCGGGCTTAAATATGTTCTCATTAGAGCTGCTGTAAACGGACATACATATCTGCCATATGATGAGCTTGCTAAATACGGTGAAAATCTTCTAGGTGTTAGTGCAGGGCATATATCCGATGCTCTTGTGTTTATGCGTTTTGATGGAACAATCTATATTGAAAAAGAAAATTTGAGAAATAATTTTAATGATAATTTTAATAATAATTATAATGATAAATTTAATGACAGTTTGAAAAGCAATATAAGGTACAATGCAAAAAACAATACAATAGATGATTATGCTGGCGAACATGAGAACGATGCAGAAAGTTCTGATGGCAGAGTATATCTGAGTGATTTGCATCAGGCTGAACTCAATATTACCAGAAGACTCACAGCTTTGGCAAACTCAGTACTTCTCCTAAAGATACGAGGTATTGACAAAACGCTGGAGAAAACTCTGAAAGATTTGCAGCAGGAAGAAAATATCATACTGGCTGAGACGCAAAAGACTGCAATAAAAGAAGCACTGGGTAATGGAGCCTTGGTAATTACAGGAGGACCGGGTACAGGTAAAACTACTATAATTAAAAGTATTATTAAAATTTTTGAGAGGAACAAATTTAAAGTAGCACTGGCTGCCCCAACGGGTAGAGCTGCAAAACGAATGACAGAGGCTACGGGTTATGAATCCAAAACAATACACCGGCTGCTGGAAATTGGCTATGTAGGTGAAGATAATGAGATATCTTTCATGAGGACTGATGTAAATCCTATTGATGCCGATGTCATTATTATAGATGAAATGTCCATGGTGGATATTCTGCTTATGGATAGTCTTATGAAGGCCATTAAACCTGGCTCAAGGCTGATTCTTGTGGGGGATGTAGATCAGCTTCCTTCAGTAGGCCCGGGAAATGTACTGAAGGATATAATATCAAGCGGAGCAATCAGGACAGTCAGACTTACCGAAGTATTCAGACAGGCGGAAAAAAGCCTGATTGTTGTTAATGCCCACCGCATCAACAGGGGAGAAAGACCCATATTAAATGAAAAAAGCAAAGACTTCTTTTTCATCCCTCGTAATAACCCCACCGATATTGTTAACTTGGTGCTGGACCTGTGTGGCAGGAGAATTCCTTCACAATTGGGATATGACCCGTTGCGGGACATTCAGGTATTGACACCTACAAAAAAGGGCCTGGTAGGCGTTGGAAATCTTAATATAGAACTGCAGAAAGAGCTGAATCCCAAAAATAAGAACCGGAATGAAAAAGCATTCCCGAATTTCACCTTCCGTGAAGGCGATAAGGTTATGCAGATAAAAAACAATTATAACATACAATGGGAAAAGATACAGGAACAGAAGGATGGTTCTCGGCAGGAACAAAGAGAAGGTTCTCGGCAGGAATATGGGGACGGTTCCAGTGTTTCACATGGTAATTATGCATCCGGTAATTATTTATTTGATGATAATGAAAATGATGATAACGTGCTTGGTGATGGCGGCACAGGGTATAACCAACTAGGGAACAGCCAATTTGAGAATAATGAGACTGGGAATAACCAGACAGAGAATAATCAGGCTGAGAATAACGGAGGAGAAGGCATTTTTAATGGCGATACCGGTGTAATTCGTCAGATTGATCATGACGACGAAAAAATAAGAGTGGTTTTTGATGATAACCGGCTTGTTGAGTACTATTTCGATGCTTTTGATGAAATAGAACCTGCATATGCAATAACTATACATAAAAGCCAGGGCAGTGAATTCCCTGTGGTTATTCTGCCTATCTTTCCGGGGCCTCCGGTTCTGATGACCCGGAACCTGTTATATACTGCAATAACCAGAGCAAGAGATTTAGTCATAGTTGTAGGACTCGAAGGTACTCTTTATCAGATGATTGATAATAACAGGGAGACATTGAGATATTCGGGCCTGGCGGACAAGCTGCAAAAAAGTGCCGGATCTGGCGGATATTAAGCAAATTCAATGCTTTGCTTTTGCTATGATTTTAAGAGCGGTGATTTAAACCGACCCTGGAGGTGATTTGACTGACTCTGAAGGAGATTGCCGCATTAGCTGCCAGACTGCTTTTTCCCCCAAAGTGTATCTTCTGTTCATCCATACTTGACCTGAAAGCAGAAATAGAAGTATGCAAATCATGCCGCAAACGGTTAACATATATTGGAAACAAATTATATTATATAAACAAATTTTCATATAAGAACATGACACCTTGCAGGTATTTTGACAGGGTTTTTTGTGTATTTGAATACTCCGGCTATGTAAGAGAAGCTATTGTAAGGTATAAGTATTTTGGGAAATCCCATTATTATAAGACTTTTGCTGCTCTATTGGCTGATAAACTAAAAAGAATTACATGCAGTGGAGATTTTAATGTAATTTTAAGTGTACCACTTCATAAACATAAAGAAAGAAAAAGAGGATATAATCAATCACGTTTGATATCAAAGGAATTGAGCAGGATAATGCAGGTGCCCGAAAGATCGGAGCTTCTGGAAAGAATAAAGAATACCCCTGCTCAGAGCCTACTTCATAAAAATGAAAGATATTTAAATATAAAGAATGCATTTAAAGTTACCGATGTATTAGAAGTAAAGGGAAAATCAATTTTGCTTATTGATGATGTACTGACAACGGGAAATACTCTTAACGAGTGCAGCAGGGTACTTAAAGAAGCTGGAGCAAAAAAGGTTGATATAGCAGTAATAGCAGTTGCGTATACATTTGAGTTGTAGTGTTATATAAGATAAAGTGATATAGCCCCTGGGGGCAGAAAGGTTACCTATTTTCAAATAAGCAAAAAGATAAGGAGATATAGGGATATTATGGCAGATTTAAGGAATTGTAATAGATGCGGGAAATTGCATAATTTCATAGGTGGATCACTGTTATGCCCCTCATGCAGGGATGAAGATGAAGCAGATTTTCAAAAAATAAAAAGATATCTTTATGAAAACCCAGGTGCTACAATTTTACAGGTTTCCAAAGATCTCGATATTAATATTGACAAAATAAAAAGGTTTCTGAAAGATGAAAGGTTAGAAATAATAGGAGATGAAGGCATACCTGTTCTGGAGTGCGAAAAATGCGGTAAACCAATAAGTACAGGGCGCTTCTGCGACACCTGCAGCCGTGAACTTGCCGCAGACTTTACATCAGCTGCCCGTGATATACAAAAGGCAAACAATATGGCCGAATATGGCACGGGACGAGGACTGAGGTATTTATCAAGAGAAAAGGATTGGGAGAAACAAGGCGGCTTTACAAGTAATAAAGCACCATATCAAAGAAATAAAAAAAAGGAGATATAAAGTAAACAAAGCAGCGTTATAAGTCATAAAACCATTAAGGAAGAAAATGAGTTTAAAAAAGTCTACTATAAAACATTTACTAGCTGGGAATACTCTGACTTTTTTATTAAGAAAATTTTTTATTTACCGATAATATTATTGTAAATGATGAAAATTGTAAAGGATAAAAAATTAATGGAAAAAGAGGTGAAATTGTTATGAAAATATGGGGAAATATCCCAGGCATTTCAGGCATATATGGAAAGAATAAGGTAAACAGGGTAAATGAAACATCAGGGGTTTCATCAAAAAATGATGAAATATCAATTTCTGAAAAGGCAAGAGATTATCAGTTTGCGCTAAAGCATCTAAAAGATATACCTGACATTCGCAGGGATAGGGTTGATGAACTTGCTAATAAAATTAAATCAGGAAATTATAACGTAAATGGGAAAGAAATAGCAGACAAAATAATTAAATCAGCCTTTGATAAAAAGGCCTGAAGACTGCCTAACGGGGGACTAATTATGATTAATAGGATATTACCGGATATTTCTATGGCAGATAAATTGGCGGATGTGCCTGAAATAATAGATAATTTAGCGGATGTACTGGAAGAAGAAGCATCCCTTTATAGTGATTTTCTAAAAGCCGCCAGAGACAAAACGGATATTATTGTGAATGGAAAAGCAGCTGATTTGGAGGGAATTGTAAAAAAAGAGCAAGCTTTTGTATCACAAATGCAAAAGCTTGAAACTGCAAGAGAGCAAATTGTAAAGGATATGGCTGAAAAATCCGGTATAGATTATTCAAAGCTAACAGTAACATCAATTATTGAAATGATGAGTACGGCAACTAGAATGGCACCAGCAGGGAAAACCCAAATGGCACTAAGAGAAGCAGCCGAAATAGCATTAACAAAGGCAATCGGAATGACGTCAGCAGAGGCAGCCGCTGAAAATAGGGTCAAAAGGCTTAAAAACAGTAGAGATAATATTATAGATTTAGTTAATGAGATTAAAAAGGTTAATGAGTTAAATTCAAAACTCATAGCAAATTCCCTGGAATATATTAATTTTTCAATTAACCTTATAGCATCTGCAAACAGCACCGGAAGCAAATATGGAAATGATGGAAAAGAAGGAAAAGTAGAAAGACGTAGTTTATTTGATGTTAAGCTATAACAAAGCAAATTAATACTACTATGCCAATTTGGAAAGCCATGTCTTCCGGGATGTTTTTTGATAGCATCAGGCAACATAACAAAGTAGTATTAACTTTGACTATTTTAAGGAAGGCGGAACTATATGGCTTTTGGTTTTGGAAGTTATCAAATAGCCAAATCTGGCTTATATGTAAATGAGCAGGCTCTCAATATAACGGGACATAACATTACAAATATGAATACACCTGGTTATGTAAGGCAGCAGGTTATAATAAAAGATGCTCCCTACCAGTCGTCATTATATGACAGAGGGAATTTGCAGCAAATTGGGCTGGGGGCAGATTTACAGCAGATAAGGCAAATAAGAAATGATTTTCTTGATGATATATACAGAAATGAAAATACGGATTTAGGTTATTGGGAAGCAAGACAAAAATCTGTTCAGGAGGTTGAAGCAATCCTGGCTGATCCTATGGGAAAAGGGCTTCAATGGGCCATGAACCAGTTCTGGGATTCGTGGCAGGAACTGGCAAAGGAACCTGAAAGTCTGACAGTAAAAGCAATTGTAAGACAGCGGGGGGAAGCTCTGGTAAACACAATTAATCACATAAGTTCCCAGTTTGATAAGCTTCGAAGTGATTTAGGTGAAGAGATAAATACGCGTATAAATGAAGTTAACAAAATTACGTCACAAATTGCAGAACTAAACATTGATATATTCAAATATGAAGCAGCAGGTGGTACTGCCAATGATTACAGAGATCAGAGAAACCTGCTTGCAGATAGATTAACAAAGCTTATAAATGCAGATATAACTGAAAACCAGGAAGGCCTTATGTTTATAACAATTGAAGGCCATGCCATTGTAAATCGCTCAAAGAGCGTGAACCTTTATGTGGATATGGACAAAGAACCAGGAAAAAAGCTGTCTTATACTCCTAAAATTGAAGGGTCGGAAATTAGTGTTCCAATTAAAGGCGGATTGATTGGCGGACTTATAGACTCAGTTAAGGAAGTAGACGATGTTAAAAATTTGCTTAATGAGCTTATAGGCACAATGACTGAAGAAGTAAACAGACTTCATAAAAGTGGCAAAACCATGGGAAATCCGCCTAAAGATGGGGAGGACTTCTTTACGTCACTTAAAATCGGCAGTGATGGAGGCAATATTGGATTAGGCAATATTAAGTTAAATGACAACTTAAAAGATCCAAATAATATTGTAGCTTCCAAATCTGGATATTCCGGTGACAATACTATAGCACTTGATATTGCAAATCTAAGGCATGCAGCCTTGATAGCGGACAATACCGGGATTTTGAATATGGACGAGTATTACCGGACAATAATTCTTAAAGTTGGGCAAAGCGGGAATAAAGCAGCAGAAATCTCTGAAAATCAGAGAAAACTTGTCCAAGCGGCAGATATGAACAGACAAACACTTTCCGGAGTATCTCTTGATGAGGAAATGACGTTTATGATGAAGTATAAATTTGCATATGACGCTTCTTCTAGAGCCTTTAACGCTATAGATGATATGATTGATACTCTGATAAACCGTATGGGTATAGTTGGAAGGTAGACAAGCAATGTAATGGAAGGCAGTAAAACAATAAAAGCTAGGTATGTAAGCGGTACATAATAAGTTTATATAGTAATAGTATAAGAGTAGAGTGGTGACTAAATATGAGCGGGTCTTTTTTTGG